>Ga0194117_10002223_pt1 | contig 21016 bp, 11 predicted proteins | sample TA2MahsurfametaG_FD_160579 | JGI IMG/M metagenome (GOLD analysis project Ga0194117, IMG submission 160579) | Freshwater microbial communities from Lake Tanganyika, Tanzania - TA2015009 Mahale N1 surface | ecosystem: Environmental > Aquatic > Freshwater > Lake | place: Tanzania: Lake Tanganyika...
GGGGAAAGCCATATACATTGATATTGAAAAGACTGATGTTAACACTAGAAATATTGAGATAAGAATGGAACAATTCAAGGTTGCTACTAAACTTGGGCTTTGGAGTGAAGCTTTCCAAGTTCTATAAGATATCAATACTTTGATGAGAGTTAGAAGAGTTCCTTTGAAAAACAGTTTGAGATGCCAGTACTTCTAAAACTTAGCACTTTTGTTCAGCAAAAATCACTTCTGGCATTACCATGCTTTTGCTTACTACAATTACTATACTGCTTATCTGACCAAACCAAAAATTACAGTATAATAAAAACAAAATTTATCAGATAGACTCCTTTTAGCGATTCTAGCCATTCCCGCAGTAACCAAAGAGTCTCAACAATCAAAATAAATACAAGAAAAAGTTTCATCTATGATGATCACTAGTACAAAAGTCCCCACACGGGATCAACTTGTTGAATTGATGATATCTAAAGGTGTTCTGTAGAATGCTTCATCATTTGTGAGCTAACTATGGAATTTTATGTTTTTATAATTTGGAGTTAACTCTTTGAACAAAGGTTTATAGTTGGCAGGACGTTTGGGCAACAACTATGAAGATTTCAAGTAACTTATCGAAGCAACTTTGATCAACCGTCAACTCATTTCGATTGCTTAAATTTATCAGAGAATCAGAATTCAATCTCTTGAAAGATTTATCCCTCTACCTTTGGAAAAGATAAAGAAAATGCTTATTATAGCTCATCATCAAAAAGTGATTGATTTTACATTTGATGAAAGCCAAGGTATTATAGTATTTGAAGATAAAAACCAGCAAGTTAATCCTACAGAAGAATTCCATCAACTATTCATTTAAGTAGCATCTATTTACGAAGGATAGAGAACAGTTGACTAAGCATTCATCTTGAAAAAAGCATAGGATTACATTGAAAACGCAGAAAAAAATATTTGGAGTATTCGTTTGTTCAAAATTGAAGAGTTCAAGAAAAAAATGAAGAAACCTCTTCTTGAGTTGAGAAAGCAAGGCATGCTAAAATAAAAAGAGGAAAGATAGAAAAAGTAGCAAGAAGAACTTTAAAGAAAAATGAGAGAGAACTAAGCTTTGAAGAAGAATGAAGAAATGCAGAAGATTTTAGCTATGAAAAAAATCATTATTAACGATATTATTAGCATCAAAGAGAATAGAGTGGTAAGAATAATGGACAAAAAAATATAATTCCTTACTGACGAATAAATTGACAACTTGACGATCGAAGTCTTGCAACAACATCTCTAAAATACAAAACGCAAAATTACAAACAACAAAGAATCAAGATTGAAAAAAGCATTTACTAATATTGACTATTTGGAACGTGAAAGAAGAAATCTACTCGCTAACAAAATCAAAGATTTGATTGCAACTGAAGAGAAACAACAGGAATTGCACACCCAATATGCTCAAACTGCCACTAATAATTAAACTGATCATGCCAACCAGAGGGCACGTTTGCAAAATCTTGCAAAATTCTACGTATCTTTTATTTTATTTAGGCTAAAAAAATACAGAGTTAAGTTTAAATAGTTAACAACCAATTTGATAAAGATCTTGAACATTACAAAAATAGGATAAAAGATAACTTCAAAGGTAAAATTATTGCTAAGGCTCAAGCATTATTGGAAGAGAATAGAAAGAAAAAGGAACTACAACTGAAACAGCAAGAAGAACAATCAAAAGTATATGAAGCAGAAAGTAAATGGACTTTCAAAAAGAAGGAAGCCCCTGCACCAACTATCTCTTTGGGAAAGAAAGAGTAACCATCTGCACCAGCAGCAACAACAGCACCAATAACTTTTGGAAAGAAAAGTAATAATATTTTTGACAAACTTGAAGGAGTCACGGATAAAGAATAGCAAGCTCCTAAAAAGCCAGAAGGTAAATGGGGCCTAGGTTCTAAACTGAACTCGAACGAGCCTGTTTAAAAGAAAGAAGTAAATGAAGTCAAGTAGAAAAAAGTATAGTAACCAAAATAGGTACAAAAGTAAGAAAAGAAAGACCAAAAATGGGCTTTAGGAAAGAAAATCGACAAAGTAGAGCCTGAAGTGAAAACCAAAGAATAACCACCTGTGGCACCTAAAAAAGAAGTATTTGTTCCTCCTCCAATAACCACCAATAATACAACTGAAAAAAAAGGAAAATGGGGAGCTGAAAAGAAATAAGAGAAAAAACCCACTCAACCTGAAGTACAAGCTCAAACTGGAGCGAAAAAAGGCAAAGGATGGTGATTTAGTTGATTAAATAAATAAAATATTTTATTTAAGAAAAAAATTAGAAGAAATTCGATATAAATCAAGAGTGAACATCTACGCTTGAGTCATTGAATAAAAGAAAAAGAGTTGTACAAAAAAAAATATCAAGCAGATCTTTATTAAAAATCAAATCGAAATAGATGCGTTGGTCTTTTTTCTTTTTCGTGTTTATAATATAGCCCAACGTTGTAATTTTTAGAATTGAATGTATTTTTCATCAGAATAACTCGAAAATATTGATATTGGACGGCCAATAGGATTGCCTATTTCATAAAAAAGCAAAAATAGACTGTATTTGAGTTGGAGAAATACGAAAGGAATCGATTGCAAAATGATAGGGCCATAAACGAAATGCTTTTGTAATCACAAATTCAAAGATCACGACTATTTAAATGCAAAGTCGAAAAAAGCACCATGTGCTGCAGCAAAATGTAAATGTAGATGTTTTGATTATATTCCTTCACATGGGGCATATGACTTCAAATGTCTTTGCAAACATTCATTCAAAGAACACGATTGTATCACCAAAAAATGTATGAAAGAGAAATGTAATCAATGTACAGGTTTTGCAAGTGCTTGGACCTGTTCTTGCAGCTATAAATTTGCTGAGCATTAAACCATAATAGAAACATATGAGGAGAGAAAATAGAAAGGAAAGTCTTTAAACGATATGGGCAGGTTAAATGAATAACTAAATCATATGAGCGAGTAAGGAAGTCTTCTAAAACCTATAAAAATGGATCCGCAGTAGAGGGCAAAGTTAAGGAGATCAAGTTAAAATAATCCCTATCTAGTCGGTTATGGAAGAAAAAAGTAACTATAGTAAGATGAGCTAGAATAATACAAGCTCCAAATGAATATCAAAAGATGATCAGGTTTGTAATAATTATCATTTAATAATGTTTACAGGCTAAAAATGCAAATTATTTTTCAACGATCCAAAGTTCAGATAAATCGAATGGGATATAGATACCCAATAGATAGCAGTCAGCAAAATATTTGCAGGACAGAGGCAACTTCGTAGATCGAAAGTTGCCAATAGTACCTTATCCACTTCTGTCAATGATGTCACAAACCCTTATGTAATGCTTGATTTTTTGCAAGCTAGAATGGATGCATACGAAAACAATTTAGTTGTAAATGTAGGAGAGTAAAACTATCAATAACTAGGTTATTCAATGAAAAAGAGCGAATCAAAGATAAATATAACTAAGCATAGGATCTTTACTAAAAATCAAATAGAAAATTCAAAAGATTATTGTCAAATTCCAGAAAGTAATAGGCAGGTTTTGGTGATATTGACTAAGTAAACATCATAAGAGTTAGTTATAAAAGGAGGTCATGGAAATCCAAAGGCTTTTCGAAGAAAATCAATTCTATAAAAGCCTGAATACCTAAATCAAGACTAGAATTTAAAAGAAACAGAGCCAATTAGGAACAACCAAAAGATGATAGATTATCAATATTCTATACTTTATATTGTTGATTTATAATCTTATTAAATAAACTAAATGGGTGCTTGTATGGGAAAAAATACCAATGATTCCAAATATTTATCGCCGAATTTACCCACTACTATCCACAGACCGGAAGTTAAAGAAACTGTCAAACCTCTTTCTAAATGTAGTCTCTTTGAAACTTAGTCTCTCCATCTGAAATCAGAATGTTGGAACTTACTTATAACGACCTTGCCAAACGATGCAAAGATGCTATCCTTTCAAGAGATATTTTTCAAACTTTTTTCCATGCAAATGGATTAATGGCAGAATTGATGTTCTCAAAATTCGATAAGGAAAAGAGTGGAACCATCTCTCAAGAATAATTCATGCGTGCGTTTGCGATTATGGTTAAGGGCACTTTCGAATAAAAAGCATCGGCCTTGTTTTAGTTCTACAGCATGTAGCGATCAGCTGGAATCGGCTACCCATAACTACTTAGAATAGTACAGTCATAACAATTCAGTTGTTCAGCTATCCGTTGGAAGAACTCAATAAAATGCTTTTTGAAGAGAAATTTTTGAAGGAAATCGGTGATCGTATGGTTGCCTACTATTTCGGACCCGAGAAGAAGATATGTGAAAAAATAATATTGGAAGAAAACTCATAAGAGAGTCAAGAACAATCCTTACGCAAAGGTTCAGTTTATGTCCCCAATTCGAGCGAATATATACAGATCCAAGGCAGAATAAAAGAAATATTTTAGTAGGAAAAAAACGGAAAAAATCCGAAAATCGAGCTTCCTGCACTGTTCAAGAAATAAAAATCAAATCTATTGACAAGCACAATGGCAAGATAAACCGAAAAATTAGCAGAGAGCGGTAGTATGACTTTGATATAGCTCAAAAAAATAAGAAAAACAGGTAAACTAAAATCCAATATTTCTAGTGTTACCAAAAGATATGCCACGTATTTATTCACAAGTAAAAATCTAGATAAAGATGTATAATTTCTTAATAAAAAACAATTCACTGATATACTCAAAGACCATCCTTCAATTTTTGATGCTTACTTAGCTGGCTTTCATACTTACATCTGGCAAATCAATAGCAATGGACAACCTGAATCGAAAGAAATAGCTTCCTAAATTGAAAGTTCGGGTAAGCTGATTGCTGATAATTCAAGTAAAAATGTTTATTTCAAGCTTAAAAAGACTACGATTTTTATTCATGAAAATCAGTCAAACAATCAGATTCAGGGTGTAATTTGTTTGGAAGGTTTGATTGTAGAGCCAACAACTACTTCTTAAGGTTATTAGGGTTTGAAGATAAAACATAGAGATGGGTTATATCCTTAAAAAATCTTGATTTTCAGTGATAAGAAATAAAAATGGACCAAAAAGCTCGAGGATTACAAATAAAACTCCATCTTCGAAAATTATTTAAAATTATAACGTATAGGAAAAGGAAATTTTTCAAATGTTTTTAGAGGAAAGCACAAACAAACAGAAAAAGAAGTAGCTATCAAAATGATTGAACCAAAAAAGCTAAGTAAAAGTGAACAGCAAGTTTTAAAGAGATAAATAGGTATTTTGAAGCAATGTCACCACCCAAATATAGTCAGATTCATTTAATAGTATCGAACAGGCGGACATATATACATCCTAACAGAACTCCTTAGTTAAGGTGATTTATTTGAGTACACCAGAAAAAATTCATTTCTTTAGGAGTACGAAGCAGCAATTATTTTTAAACAAATAACTGAAGCCATTATTTACCTGAACGATGAACTAGGAATAATTCACAGAGATCTTAAACCTGAAAATGTCATGGTATTCTTTATCTAATTTAGATTAAAATGACTAAAGACAAAAAAATGATTCATAGAGTAAAATTGATTGATTTTGGGTTTGGAGTCTATAAGGATAAGCTGGATGGTCTTTCATAATTGGAAAAATACGCAGGAACTCCAGGGTTCATCGCTCCAGAGGTCTACTTACGAGAAAATTATGACGAAAAGATAGATACATTTAGTTTAGGTATCATTTTATATTTCATGCTTTATGGTTATCTCCCATTCCAGTCCAACTATTTCTAAGAAATCTAGTCACAAACTTTATCTTTAAACATTTCTTTAAAAAATCATCACTGGAGTAATGTTTCGGAATAGGGCAAAGATCTCATCTACAAGATACTGATGTTTGCTCCTTAGAGAATTTCAAGTAAAGAAATTTTAGATCATCCTTGGCTCAAAAATATAGAAAACTTAAAGTAATACCAAGGACGTAATAAAAAGAGAATTCATATCCTCGATTGAATTTCTATAAACTCATATTTTTGATTCATTAATATTAATTCTAAGAGATCATTTTTTATCTCGCCACAATTCCTGTGAGAGTTTGCAGTAGTCATAGAGATTGCGGCTGTGCAACTTTTATTTTAATTATCTGGCATTGTAAAAAGATTGTTGAGAACTGTATAGCTTTTAGCTTAGTTATGTTAGTTTCTCTTCTTTTTACTTTGCTCTATAAATGGAAGCATAAAATTGTTATTTTTCTCGCAGTTATCTACATAGATAATTACATTACCTTTTAGACTATTTGTTGTTCGTTATAGATTTAAGACTAGCCTATCGTATAGCATTAGCTTTCGATATCTTAGCTTCAACCTTTTAATTTTATTTTTATAGCTGATTATACTTATCTTAAAGGATACGGCTTCTCTTTTTCAAATGTTTATCTTGTTTCTTTTAGTTCTCTTTTTTTTTATCTTAATGTTTCTTCTAAGCTTAGCTTTCTTTTTCTTCAAGACTTTTGTGAGTAATAAATTATTTTTCAATTATCTTTTTTAATAGTTAACTATTTCTAAGCTCTTATTATTCTCTGCAATTCCATAGAATAGTGCCGCTTTCTTAGTTTCTTTTCTTGAGTTCCTATTTAAGTTAATTAAGAAAATTTCCTCTCCTGTTGAGAGCAGCTTGAACTTTCTAGCTGTTTTCTTTTTGTAATAAAATACTTTTTTACAATTCTTTAGATTCTCTTTATTTGATGTGATAGCGTTTATCTTGACTAACATAGTGCGAGTTTCTCAAAGATTTGAGGAACTAAATTCGTCGAATTTATGACTCTTGCATCATTTTCGCTTCTTTTTTTTCAAGTTGTATTCTCTTTTAATCTAAAATATGTTCTAATTTTGCTATATTTTCATTATTTTTCTTTTTCATTTCCCTCTGCTTTAACTCCATTATTTTCTTTTTATTTTCTTCAGATTGTGAAACAGTTTTAATCTTTTCGTTGATTTTAGATTCTTTTATCTGCTGGTATTGCGTTTTGTTATGTTGGTAGTCTTCTAAAAGATTTAGTGAGTGCTGTCTGCAAATTTTTGCTACTCTTACGTTATGATTGTGTAGATTTTAAACAATTTCTAGAAAAGGAAGTTGTCTTGATAAACATGGATATACTTCAAATGTGGTAAGGATTGTTGTGGATTTATTTTTGCTTAGTTTATTTCTTTCATTCTTCTATTGTCCAATTCTATAATATTTCCAAAATTCTATAATATAGATAAATATCACACGTACCAATGCACTTCATTTTAGGTTAATCAGTTTTGAACGAACTTTCTCTACCTCTTTGATCGTCTTTTGCTTTTTTTATCTTATATCTTTTAACTCCCTGTACTTTAAAGTGTATTTATTTAGCAATAGAGTTTTGAAGTCAGCTGCTTTTTAGGTCTACTTTTAGTATTCACATCGTACTTATTTGTTTATCTATTAAATTCCCTTCAACACTTTTTATTCGCACTGTCTCCAAGAAAGCTGCCATGAATTAAGTTAACTCATTATCTCCTTTTTACTCCCTTAGTTATTCTAAAATTGAGACTTCGTTATTTCTACTTTTGAAACTGCTTACTATAAAGCTTCTAGAAGGTCATGATCTTGGTGAGGAGTTGTTTAGTTCTGAAAGCGAGAATACTGTACATCTAAATCATTAATTTTTTTAGCGAAATCATTGAGTAGTTTTGCATCATAGAGATCCATATGGGATGTGTGCTTTTTAAGAATCATAGTAAACTTCTTTGCACATTTACTATTGAACAACTCCAAGTAAATTCCTTTAAGACTATTTTTACCTTGATGATCAGGGATCGCCACTTTCATATTGAACAATAACGTATCTTCGAAATCTCTAATAGTTATCTTCTTGATAAACTCCTCATGAGTATAGATTGCTTCATCAAGAACTTTCATTCTAGACCCATTTCCTCTTTCATCCCATGATTTTCTTGAAGTGATCAACTCCTTGCTTGCATTCAGTAATTATTAATTCACTGAGTCTAACTATATTTGTAAGGATTTAGTATTTGTTTAGAATTACGCTAGTTTTTGCTGAAGTCTATTAATATTCACCTCAATCTCTATCATTTTTTACCATTAAGGTACTAAATCAGAATACTAACGTGCTATTGACTCTTCAATAATGTTGAGTTCATCTAAATGTGCAGCCAATTGTTGCAATTGAGACTATAATTCTTCATCAAGAGGATTCTCTATTTTCTAAACTGCGAAAAGAGGTTCACTATTTTGCAGCTGGCTCGTAAAATCTGATCCATAAAACTGACTCTGTATCATGGTGATAGACTTTTACAAGTTGAGCATTTCTACACTTTTGGTTGGATATGAACTGGGCATCGAATGATCTAAAACCAACTTGTGATTCTTTTTATCATTTTCAGCACAAAATGACTTCTTATTGATTTTTGCAAATTGAGACATGATATCTTGATGCCTCTCATAAACAGCAACAGTGCTACTATTTTTATTTGATTTCAAATCTGAATGTGAAATATTCCTATAGTTCATGATATCTCTCAGAATATTATCAGAAACACTCGGATGCTGCCAGTTCATAGATCTATCCGTTAACTGTTTGCTCTGCTCCTTACTACTCATCTTCAAGTTTTATTTCTACTTCCCAAGCATACCCTACAATTCAATTGAAATTTCTCTGCCCTGCGATGGTTTGGATCTACTTTGACTTACGTCTTTCACTGATTTATTCTTGCGCATAACGACACTTTAATTTATAATTAAACAAATAAAGATAATCATGGGTATCTCAACTACCATTATTCCCTGAGTTGCGAGTGACTCCCCCAAGTGATCCTGGAAGCGAAGGCAAAGACGTTTTCTTTTTTTCACTTTGTACGCATTTAAATCCGTCTCCCTCGAACAGTCTGAGACAAACACACTTTTTACCATCAAAATAAGCATTGGCACCACATTGTAAACAAACACCATTAATCCTAAAATACTGCAGTTTACAAACACATTTATTATTAGTCCAAGTTTCATTCTAAGCACATCCTTCACATTTACCATCTATAAGGTGCAATTAATTAGCGCACTCACATTGATTCGTTGATTTATTGAGTACCATTGGCTATGAACAAATTTTTGGTTACACACATTTACTGTTTATATTAAGATAATTTAGAGGACATGAATTTAATGAAGGATTAAAACTTATTGTAATGCATTTTCCACCATAATAGATCTATTGAGAGTTACATAACTGCCACATAGGTACGCACTTTCCTGAATCATTTACAAAGAAACGAGAACATTGGCAAACTTGTTTGCTATGGCTATAAGTAGAATTTGGAGGACAAGTACTTGATAAACTTATACATGCACCATTTTGGAGTATATAGTCAGGAGCACATACGCACTAGCCAGTAACATTATTAAAAACTGCATACCTACCACAAACCTCACATCGCGAAGAAATCTAAAATACTGAAGATTGTGTGTAGACCATATACCCTCCAAAAGACTGGCAACTCGTCTTAGAAACGCAGTATAAGGTTGTTGAACTATTTTCAGCCATAGGAAGATATAGCAAATCGATACTTTGTTGTGTTTGTATAATAACACCATCGATTCCAAACATCTAATTAAATACTTAAATTTGAGTGGGAGAACTCTCCAAACCAAAATGTACATTAGCAGATGAATTCGTTTGTTGAGTAGCTCGGGCTGTGTTTTGTATAGATGAGACACCTAGATAAGTATTTACATTGGCAGGTACAAAAGAAATGTTGAATAAACTTGTAATTTCAATTTAAGATGCCATGTTGAAAATAATGTAGCTGATAGATAGAAATTAAAGAGGATAGTTTGCATAACGAGTAAAAAGAGTTAGATTGAGCTGATTGTTCGATGCTTTGTACTCGCAATCAGTGAATTACAACTTGAGAGCTAAGTCAAAAGTCATCATTCCGCTGATAAAAGGGACTGCATACGCGTAGGTAGTGTTTAGTCCGCTTTTGGCAGGCACTTGCATATAAAAGCTTATCTATGTATTGTTGGAAGATGGGGCTAACAGCTGATCATTGTCTAAATAACATTTCTTTTACTTACAATAAGATTTCCTGCGGCAAAATCATTTCGAGTGGTAACTAAATAACTCAATGATATCCATCCCCACTTGGCTTTAGTATCTATCAAAAAAATGCCAGTAAAAAAAGATTGTCTCTTGATTCCAGATACTTGAAAATCGATTTTCGTGACAGATGGAACATAAGAGTAAATGTTTTGAATTGCTATATCATTTGGTATTTACAAGTGGCTAGATCGTAATTATTTTTTAATGACGAAGAAAAAGTTATATTGAAGGGTATGTAACGTCGATTTTGTCCGACCAAACTTGATGATAGTTTCACGTTTCCTTGATATGATGTTATTTACCTGCTTAGATGTTTGTTTACCTGCCTAGATGTTGGAAATGGAGTCTCTAAAACTAGAAAGAACTCCTGTATGCGAAGCTTTTATCTTGCAGTTAGACAAATCTGTTGTATTTACTGTCCAAATTGCTAGAAGTAAAATGAGAATATACTTCTCTACCATTTTATAATTATAAGGAGATAATCTAAATTGTATATTCTCTAATAAAAATCACAATTTGGCTTGCTCTTTACTATTACGATACATTTGAATAAGTCCATCCTTGGCTTTCTCAAAGTTCTAATTAACCTGACGAATTCCTTCAATTTTTTTCATTTCAGCAATCCATTTAAAAATTTTTGGATAGGCTGAATAGTCGAATTCCAATGTTTAAAGCATAGTAATATCGAAAAAGGCGATTAAATCTGCAATGCAAGGAAATTCTCCTCCCAAAAACTTTTTATCTTGAAGATAAATACTTTCAAAATTTTTTAGGGCATTTCTGACTACTTTATAGGTCCATTTAGAATCAAAAGTAGGATCTCCTGTCTTGAGAAACGGTGCGAAGAGAATATGGAAAGTTAGGTATGAACATTTTCTGGTGTTGAGATGATGAAAATCTAAAAATTAATTAATTTTAGCCTGTTTTGCAATATCTTGTTGAGGGAACCACTGCTAGTCAACTTTATACTTTTGGCAAAGATACTTCAATATAGAATGACTTTCAGCTAAAGCAAAGTTATTATCAGTATCGAGAATAGCAGGTACTCTTTTCATTGGATTTATTTTTTTGAAAGATGGTGAATGATTCTATATTAATTTTTCCTTACTTCGCCTGTTGATATTTTTGTTTATAAAACTTCAAAAGGTATTTTGGCAATCAGACAAAGAGCTAAAACAGCTCGCGAAGGTTGAGATACGTAATCTATGTAAAGCTTGATAACCATGACGTCAAATAATTCAATTATTAATCCTATATAACAATATAAAGATTTAAATTAAGCATCTGAGTTTGATATTATAAAGATAATCAAATCAGATCGATAGCTGGTTATCTATCTACGATAGGACTTTCCAAATAAGTCTACCATCTAATAACTCTTTAGGTGCTCTTCATACCATTGAAATTGCTTCGACATCCATAGGTGTAAGCACCCATTCCTGAGATACACAACCAATCTGAAACTTTCAAATTTGAAGGCACTAAAATATTCTTAGTAATAATATCCATTCCGTCACAGGTCATTCCAAACAGAGTAGAATCTTCAGTTTTACCAATCTATTGCTTAGTAGAATTTTCAACTTTCATGTAAAACTGGTCATTATTGTTTTCGAAAGAAACTCCATCCATCAAATTGCAGTTAAAGGAGTGATAAAGTGATTCGTTTAAATGATAACAAGGTTTGCCATTTTTAATTCTTTTACCAAGGACTCTGGTAAGAAGATAAAATGAATTTCCACTAAAATGTCTGCCAGGTTCTGCAATCACCTTGTAACCTAGAGGATCATTTTTAGTTACTTTCAAGGCCTCAACTGTTTTTTCGTTAAGATCTCCTGAAGGAAAACCTCCTCCAACGTCAAGAAGAGTCATTTAATGCCCATATTCTCTACCTATTTTAAGACATTCTCTTGCAAGTAACACAGCTCTTCCGAAAGCTGAAGATCCGTGCATACCTGAGCCACAATGGAAATGGATACCTTTAAGTTTAATTCCCATATTTTTGATCTCTTTCATTCTGCTATGTATTTTTTCAGTAGTATCAATATCATCTCCGAACTTGCCTGAAAAAGGAGTTGCCAATTTATCAGTAGCTTCTTCCTTGATAGCTATTCTCCAGAGAATTTCCATTTTTGGAGCTAGTTCTTTGATTTTTATTAATTCATCGAGTGAATCTGCAGTTGTGTACTTTATTCCATTTCTCTAAGCCCAAATCAAGTCGTCTTCGTCTTTAATGGGATTTGAGTAGATAACGTTGTCTCTATGGGCTCCCACGTTCAACACTGATTACAACTCGGTCCTAGAAGCACAATCAAATCCTGCTCCTTTGCTATGAAGGTCATTCAACAAAGGCAAAGCAGGGTTTGACTTGATTGCGTAGTGAGACATAATCCAAGGAAGATGCTTTTTCCAGTCCTTTAATTTCCTAGTGGCTTAGAGCTCATTATAAAGAAGACAGCTAGTCTGCAGTTTATTTTCTTTGATGATGTTGGTGATCTGTTGAGCCTGCTGAATAGAAAGCAAACGTTAATCATTGCCCCTGAGAAAGTACAGAGAGTAAGCATAAGTGTTGTTACGAGCGAGAGAGTTGCCCTGGAACAGGCAACGAGCAGAGAACAACTTATTCAGTTTAAAAAACTTAATTATTATGCTGATGTTGTTTTTATTAGCAACTTAAGTAATTTTTTTGATAATTACCGATCAGCCTAGGAATATACTGTTGATCGCTCACACTCATTAAATATCAGTAAAAACTTAATTTGATAATTAGATGTTATTTAGAAAGTTACGAAATCCATCTACAGTTTTTTATTGACTCTTATGATGATAAATATTTCTTTTTTTATAAATTAATACGATTGTTGTTAAAGAGTAGACCTTAACTGGAACCCTCAAGTTAATCATTCTTGGATTATTCTGAAATATTTTTTTGTGGTTAAGCACTCCAAACTTTTATACTTATTTTTGCGCATTTTACATATGTTCTCAAGTGATAGCGGAAAGGCAGTCTTTTTATAACTTGTTAATCATTCAACCATTAATCAAAATACAGTAAAGCACTAGGATGCAATCATAAACTTTATATTTGTAAATATTCAATATTTATATCACGAAAGTACATTCGTTTTAATTTATGAGGAAATTTTTTATATTTTTTATTTTAATTGTTCCTCCTCGAATGGAACGCTTTTGTTCTTCGGGTTAAACTTCAATGAATCAACCTTCTCATATTGCCTCTCAAAATCTATTCTGTCATCATATATTCGTAACATGATAAAACCTTACTTCATTCTTGTTATCCAGCAAGATTTGTATTCCATTATTCTGAATGTTACCTCGGCAAACAACTTGTCATCATACATAAAGCCTGCGTCTCCTTTAGTTAAAATCTTGATAACTACGACTTTATAAAACTGCTAGATGATGGTATCTTCTTTCTTTAATTTCTACTCCTCCAAAACTCTTTCTTGTTGCTGTTTATCAATAAATTTTCTTTATTGTATAGCTTTTTCGAGAGCCCTGAGCTACTTTTCCTTAAAGATATTGAGTGGATTATAGTAGAATTGTTCCAAGATAACAGATATAATTGCCTTAAAAATGACCTAATTTCGAACATTCGGATCAAAAATGTTATGTTCCTACCATCCTACATAACAATTTTTACCGATTCCCAGTATAAAATTTATGATATCTTTGTAAATAAATTTAAGTGAGAAGTGTTTGAGTAAAATATCGATGTAGTCTTTAAATACTTCATTTAAAGTCAGTACTTATAATACCTTACTCTAACTACCCGCTTTCTCTGTCTTTCTATTCCATTATCTTTTGCACTTTATAACTTTATGGAGTTTCCATTAGGCGCATCTGAATCTTGTATCACTTGCCTTTAAATTTGTTTTTTAACGCTATTATTTAAACAAGTAAGGTAAAATTTTACTTTCGAAGTGAATCTCCAGCCAATGATAGTGGTGAAGATGTTAGTGCTTTTTGTTTATATACCCTGTTTAAGGAGTATCTAAAATTGCATACCGCGTGTCTTCCAACATTCTATTACATCTCTATTTTTCATCCAACATCGTAAAGTGATTTCTCTCCAACACTGATGACACGACGACAAGCAAACCCAGTAGAAAACGGTCAAAACGATCTCTATTTCCAAAGTACATTTCTAGTTCTGTCTACTATCTGTCAGGTTTTTACTTCGATTTTTCCATTTCAGCTTCTCTTAACTTTTATCTCTCCCTTTTTTGTTGTAATAAAATTCTTTACACCTCAGCTGGATTTTTTTATTTAGATATATCTCTGTAATTTATTGTATTATCTTTGTAAGTATAGTACCAATCTCTCACTCTATGTATAATTTCTTCTTTAACATGTATCGGCATGTTTCGATTAAAATCCTGATATTGGACTCTAATACGAAAAGGAAGATCATCTTTTAATACTTATCTGGGATCTCTGATTTCAACATAAAATGGGATATGAAAGATGATTTATTTGGTCTCCAGTTAGATCTCTTTCACTGAAGATTAAAGCCGAGTTGTTACTCTTTTGAAAGGTCTAAATGACCATGTATAGATAAACTTTTTGAGACGAGTTGTTGAAAAATAAAGCTACCAAAGATATTTTTTACAGAACTCGTCAGCCTATAGTCCTCCTAGAGTCAAAATACCCTTTGAAATCAAGTAGGCAATGTAAAAAATATTTGTCCTTTGCAAAATTTTTATGAACGTATTGTTATCTGTGAGATCATCATAAATAAAGCATCGTGGAGCTTGATAAAAATCTTGGTCAAGAGAGATCGTATAACCACTTTTCATATTAATTTATGGTATGATACTGAAGGACTGACAGTAACTTACTAATTGATATTGCTCCTTCGTGAACTATGTATTTCTGAACTAGAAGGGTGAATAGCGAAATCTGTAACTCTTTTTTTCTCCATAATGTACATCAAAAGTAAAGGATATCAAATCAATACTTTTGAGATATGCTGTATAGATAATATTTTTCTATGAATTTTAGACCAAAAGTTTATGAATAATTTTGATAAACCCCATAAAATCGCTCTCCCAAATCTTAGCAAAATTGATTGGAACTTACATCAAGTCTTTGCGAGTCAGTTTGAGCTATTCCAAGAAGTATTTTTTGTTGAACTTTATTATAAAAGTATGCTGTTGAGTTTGTCTGTTTTTTTAGTCTGAAAATTTTATGTTGGGATTCTTACCACGATCCGTAAATGATTAAAACAAAGAGTATGAGTATTTCTCTTTGAGGCCTAAAATATGTTAGTAATCTTGATAGGCCTTGTAATATTATGTGTATTGCCTACGATGCTCATCCTTAGTTTTTTAATCAAATTTTCGATACTAATCTAATCGTGACTTTATGAGCTTACCTTCAGGTGACATCTCCTTTTGCTATAGATATCGAATATATTCACGCTTTTTGGCTTGATAAGATGAAATGCAAGCTAAGATTTATTTGGTTAAATTCATCTTGACAATAAATGCATGGTCTTTGGGATTCGGACTGTCGATATCCTCTTTGATTTAGGCGTCGAAATCTGGCGGTCCTTATGGTACTTCTCTTTACATAAGTTAAGATTATAATACGAAATGATTCAAATATCTCTTTTTTACAAATTGACATCGAGTTATCAAATTAATGAGGGAGTAAGATATTAATATGTTAGGAAATAAATATAATACATTATTTTTGGTTATTTTTTGATAACTATTATTTTGCTACAAGATTTTGGAGACTCCATTTTTGAATTTGAAAAAAGTTATTATTTGAACAACTATGAACCACGAAAAAGAAATGCTTTTTATCAATCTCAATAGATGGTTTCTACTTTTTTCTTATTTTTTAGTTTCACGATAAAGTTTGGCAGGTATTTCAAGCTTAATCGTTTCATTTAAACAATAAATAAAATAATGATAAGAGAGGGTAATTTTTCCCTTCAGAAAATACCTATACGCAAAAGGTTATCATCTCCTTATTCAGCCTCGCAAGATCCAACTCCAATTCATCACGTCTTTTATTCCCCAGAGAAGGAGATAGCAATATTTTTTGGGGAGTAGGAAAAAAACATTATGGAGGACTCTAACAACAATTAGGATATCTAGCACTTCAACAATCAACTACTGAGTCTGCCAAACAAAAATCTATGAGTGTTCGCAACATTTTAAATGTAGCCGATATAGAAGGTGCAACACCTTCAGTAGCAACCTAGAAAATGAAAAACGTAAGTAGAGGTAAAGCATATTTTGAAAAATCATCCTCTAACACCTTAAACAATGACACACTGGGTCAATACTAACAAATTTTCCGCTTAAAGCAGCTATAACCGAATTTAAGTCTATTAAGGAATCTATCTGTAAATAGTGAGGCTAAGTCATCCTCACCTGTTCGTTTCAATCCAACCTACATCACTACTTTCGCTATGCATCAGGCTTGATTTTTATACTAATAAAAATATTATCATTCATTGTTGTTTCACTGGCACTCTAGATGGACATTTAAAATAGTTAAGCTCTTTGCGTTAACGAACCCAATCTCTATGTGTATCTTTACACATTTAGATGCAAACCATACAATAACTTGCTTCACAACGCATACATTGATACTATTTTTTTAAAGGAGCACCCATCTTATCAGAACAAACGACTGCTTTTGTATCACTTTTACACTGCCCACTATAAGCACAAACACATCTAGTTGATTAGGTCACCTTAACGAAATAGTGATCTTTGCAAGTTGTAAGACAGTTGCTCACACAAAATTTACAGTAATACATGTTTTTGTTCATCTATTTGTTTTAGCAACATGTTAAACAGAGATAATTGTTGAAGCTATCACTAGAAGTGTAGAGTTGATAGCAGATATTACTTGGTTTTGGAGCTGAATTGAAATTCGAGAGAGTAATACCTTCAGTCATACTTGACATTTTGGAGAAAGTTTACAACTTGGGACTCTTCTTAACTGCTGCACCTCCTTTGTTTCGATTAGAGTGTAATTTATCATTCTTTTTGATATATATCATGTAAAAAAGGTTATCAAAACCTACAACCTAGCATCTTAAACTTCTATTTTTGCTTTAGCCCTCTATCGTGCAAATTTTATTCAGTTTTTACTTCATGAGATGCAAAGATTTATTACGATTACATGTTATTTTCATCATTTTAAGGTTGAAGTTTATTACAAATAGTTCTTACTTCAAATACTCAATCAACTACAGTATCTTTTATGTTTATATTTATGTTTTATGTAACTTTACTTACAAATAATTCACACCTTTTAACAGACTCAAAGTACTCTATAAATATTTAATCTACTCTATTTTGTTATAGGCCAAATTTAAAGTCACACGTTCTAGACTTTTTATATTACTTACTGATTTGATCAATACATGGACATCTCCTTTATTCAAAGCATTATTTTACAAACTTATAGAAATTTATTTGACATTTTATGATGTACTCAGAGAAAGACTGAGGTTTCCTACCACATTTTTTAGTAAATTGTTACCATAATCAATGTAAATGGCTTAAATTGTTTTAGGCAATGCCCAACGAGAAGGTTTTTCATATTGAATATAACATTCGTTCATTAGTAACGACAATTTCTTAAGCGGTAATTTAGCTATTTTCTATGTGATCATTTGATGCTGTTACTACGTAATCAGTTTTCTCTCAAAACTTAATAATAAAGTCTGAAGTAAAGGACATTCAAATATGAGCCTATCCAATAAATAACTGATTTCTTTTGTTGAAACTTCAGTATCTGCCAATCTCAATTCTAGAAGTTACAACTGCTAACCAGTTATGATTCGAAAAAGACCATCATAACCTCCTGCTAACTAACTATGGTTTAAATTGATCCTGATTTTTGAAAATTTTAGGATAGGAGCGTCCATCGGGACACCTAACATTTCTTTATCCATTGATTAGAGATAGAGACGCTTACATTGAACTTGCTATAGTGATTCAAAAACATCATACGGACATGTAGGCAATATTGTTATAGTCTAGGCTTTTTTGAATCTGACCTCAGGAATACCCAATACGAAATTTTTCTATTATTAATGATTAAAAATTTAGGGTAGGTAGTACTTGGTCTACTCTCCAATGTATATAACTTTTTTCATATCCGAAAATAACTCATGCATGGAACCGATCCCTACAGATTTCTACGTCCTCTAAGGCGAATTGGAAGCCAAACTATTTGTTCGTTTGACAGGCGAAGGAGAATTCCTAGTTTTCGATATCTTAAAGTTGATTCCGTTTGAAATAGTTTTTGTAAGGTTGATCTTTTATAATCTCCTCGTTTTAAACAGGTTAATCTGATTTGTAGGTTGGCTAGAAAAATTTGTAGATGTTTATTGGAAATGAGACAATTTGGTTTACTACTCTTTTTAGAGTCTTTAGACAAAACTTTTGTTAAGAATGGATTTCTTTTTTCTTTAGTTAAAGTACACAAATTTTAAGTCTTTAAACATCGGTCTTCTATATTAGTCAAACTATAGTGCTCCTTTTATGATTTGATTGAGGGAGGTTTCATCATCGCATAGCTACTTTGCATATTTAATCCATTCCCCAATGACTTCACGATAAGTAAGTTCATCTATCTCTAACCTTTCTTGCGATTTAAACTTTTTATGTGTAATTAAGTAAAGTACAACTAATCCAAAACTAAAAACATCGGATTTAAATGCTCTATTACCTATAACTTTTGATCCTTGAACTTTGAGAAGTTCAGGTGCAAGAAAAGGTACTGTCCCTAAGATAGTAGCCTATTATAAACTCTATTTTGATACAACTTTACTGCTACCAACATCACAAAGCTTGATTGCAAAGGTTTTCGAATTCATAACTAAAATATTCTCAGGTTTCACATCGCAATGTGCTCTATTAATTTATTCTAGTGAAGCCAAAGCTGTCAAAATTTGATCGACAATTATAGCTAATTCACTGATTTTAAGTCGATACTTAAAATCCCGATGCTGGTTCAAAAACTCCTAAAGATTTTCTTCCGCACATTCCATAATTATGTAGGCATATTTCTTGATATCGTACTGATTGCGTTACATCTTGGTCACGAGGTAGCCATGGTACTTTACAATCCATTCACTTTTCAATGATATTTATTGCATGTTGGAGATTTATTTTAAGAATTTTTGGTATTCTGAGTCCGTTTTTATTTCGATCTGCTTGAGAGCATACGTCTCACCTTTTATTGAAGCAGTATAGACGTGAGCGTTACCTCTTCCTAGTTCCTACTGGACTTTAATATCTTCGATGCGGTAGTCACCCTCGATGGCAGTATGGTTTGCAAAAAAATCAAACATATGCTATCTCCCAATTATTATAAAATAAATCATCTCATTAATAACAAGTCTAGATGTGTTGATTTATCATACGTAATAATTTAATGATATTTTGATTTAATGCTTTAGGAGAAGTTCTTCTTGAATGATTTTCTTTTTAAATAAAAAGATTACGATGGACCTTTTATTCTTAAATAAAAAATATTAGAAAATAAAAATGCTATAACCGAAACATTAACAAAAGCAAAGTTTTATTTTAAGCTGTCAGATGTTAAAGATAACAGATATCCAAAAAGTTTCATAATCTAAAATATGTTCCTCATAACAAAAAAGTATGAAAATCAGTATTCATTTATTATTTTTAGCTAGCTTTCTCAACTTTATGATCAAAGCTATTACAAGAGGTATCAGGACATATATAATATACTTGATTTTGACCGACCATTTGCTAAATACATTCAGCTTAAAAGGAGCAGTTACAGCCCATTTCACTTCATTTTTTTTAGACTATAAATCAAAAATCCAATCAATTATTTTTGGAAACACTTCAGATTCAGCCTTCTCATCTTTGAATAACTAATGCATCCCATTTTTAAAAACAAATGATTTTTTTTATTTAGATCCTATCTATTTGTAAAAATGTTTAACATCTTGTATTGGTTGGATTGTATCTTTGGCTCCGTGTAGAACTAAAATTGGATAAGTAAACTTAAAAGCATCTCTCATTACTTTTTCACTCAGTTTACTATGTGCATATGCCATATTTATGGATGCAAATTGATAACTGAATACTCCATCCAAACATTATTTTAATTTTTTAGGGTTATTAGTCAAAGCTGTTGGATTTATCATGTTATTTATCATCATATATGGCTAGACTAAAGATGCTATATAAATGAGCACCTTAGATAGGACACTAGCATCCTTAAAACAAGGAAATTAAAAAAGAGGAGAAAATGAAATAACACCTGAAAGAGGCAAATTAGGATTTTCTTGTAACAGTGCAAATGTTAAAAGACTCCCGAAACCATGGCAAAGGATGTAGGTTGGTAGCCCTATCTAACAACATCTCCTCAATAAATTTTAAATGTCTGAAAGCAGTCCTTTGAAAGATTCGTAAACACGAGCACCTCCTGAGTAACCAAATCCTCTAAGATCAATAATATTGACGACGAATCTATTTTGTGCTAAGTAAGTAGCCATCTAGCTGTTAAGATACATACTTAGATGAAGTCATCACTATTTTGTCCATACCCATGCACGACACATATCGATGCTTCCTTTTGCGCTGGTGTGAATTTAGTATAGTAGAGCTGTATATACGGCGAGTAGAGGGAGTCGATATAGACTCTATTGACTTTGTAGGACTAGGCTTGATGTGTAAGAACAAAGTTTTCTCTTGGATTGGAGTCACATTGAAATTACGATATTTTGCGTCTCTGAGGATTATCCTTAGCCAAGAGATACTTGATAGTTTTGAGACTTTTTTCGCTGCGAGTTCGACTTTGATTCATAATTAATAATACA
>Ga0194117_10002224_pt1 | contig 21005 bp, 19 predicted proteins | sample TA2MahsurfametaG_FD_160579 | JGI IMG/M metagenome (GOLD analysis project Ga0194117, IMG submission 160579) | Freshwater microbial communities from Lake Tanganyika, Tanzania - TA2015009 Mahale N1 surface | ecosystem: Environmental > Aquatic > Freshwater > Lake | place: Tanzania: Lake Tanganyika...
TTTATAATGATAGGGTAAGAGTATTAAAGAAGGTAGGGAATAAGGTTAATTCAATGGAAGAATTGATAGATTATAGTAAATATCATAAATTATAAAAAAATATAAAATTATAAAAAATATAAAATATAAAATAAAAAAATAAGATTAATTTTTATTAGAATTATTTTCCAAAATATTATCATCATTAATATTTTTAATTTTTTTTATTTTTTTGATAATAAATACTTCAGGAGATTCTTTAATAGAATTTCTGATAAGTTCAGATTTATTAAGTAAATGTAAATTATTATTAACAATAAAAATAATTTTAGTATAATCAATATCAGGAAGAACAGGTTCAGAATAAATATATTTAGAACCAATAACAACGTCTAATTCAAAACCAGTAGGGAACATATCGATAATTTCTGAGTCAGACTCGTTCATAAATTTACTTAAAGGTTTAGGTAAAAGAGATGAAGAAGAAGGAGGTAAAATCATCATAAGTTGTTCAAAAGGTTTAAAAGGTTGTCCTAAATTAAAAATTATATTTTTAAATGTATCTTTATTACGTTTTAAATAATTAGAAAGATCGGATGGGAAAGGAGCAACTCTAAATCCGTAGTGCCAGTTCCAAGAAGGGACATTACTGGTATAATAAATAGAGGTAAATAACAAAGCTTCACAGTATTTATTAGAGAGAATGTCGATCATATTATTAATTTCGGAAGTATTATTAGAATCAATATTAAGGAAATAGCTGTAGAATTGTATTTTCCAATCATCTTTAAAATAATCAATAGCATCAAAATGATGATTATATTTTTCATAAAAAGGATGATAAGGGGTATAGAATTCCATATGTTGAAAAATTTGTAATTGTTTATCAAGATCATTAAGTTGATCATTAGCCATAAGTTTAGAATATTGTTCAATAATTTTTGGGTTATTTCCTTTTCTAATTCTATGAATTTTTTTTTGAATTTCTTTTTGTTTATTAAGTTCAAATAGAGCAATATCATCAAGGAATTCGATAAAGAATTCAATATTAATAAGAATATTTCCGTTAGATTGGTTATCAATAAGATAATTTTTAAATTTCTTAAGAATTTTAATATAAGAGTTAAGAATAAGTTCTAAACTATTATTTCTAAATAGAAGGAATTGAGGACCAGGAACGAAATCATTACCACCTATGAAGGTAAGGAAAGAGAAATCGTTAAGGACTCTATTCATATTAAAATCATTAGAATTAGAAGCGGGAATAATTTGTTCAAATAAAGACTTTTTAAAAAGGTCAATATCAGTGTAAATAAATTCTTGATTAGGGAATTTTTCTTTAAGATTAGGTTCATTAACTTCTTTAAGGACTCTAATTTTATCAGTGCTTGAGAAAATAGCAAGAACGATGACATCAGCATCAGGGCTTAAAAGAGTGATATTATCTTTAATATCATTACGGTTAAGATTTCTGATAATATTCATATATTTATGTTCTCCTTCACCAGGGACATTACTATCACTAAGAATAACAGTTGGGAAAGTCTTATTTTTAATATGTTTAAAGAAAGCACCCATTTCAGTATATTTTTTAATATAGTCGGCTAATTTTTTCATAAAAGATGTTCCGGGTGAAATACTGATAGTATTAAATTTAGATTTGTCTATATCAATATTAAGTTTATTAGCAGTATTATTTTTGAATTGATCAAATACGATAGATTTATATCTTCGCCATCTTTGTTGTATCATTTTAGCCATAGGGACGGGTCCATCAAAAGCAAAAAAGATAGTTTTTTGAGGTTTGCAAATATCACAAATGATATGTTGTAAATATTTGATAATTTCAAGAATAAGGTGTTTTTCAGTTTGTAAAGTGGTAAGATTTTTAATAAATTGTTTATCTAAACCAGCATAAATATTGTAAATAATAGAGTTAAAATCTATTAAGAAATGATCAGTAACAATATCAGGGTCCCAATAATTAACATTAGGATATTTTTCAATAATATTTCTAAAAAAACTGGGTATGCCCATAATTTAAATGTATTATAATATAAATAATAAATAGTTTTTAAATCAATTTTTAGAAATTTATTAAGAGATATATATATTTATATCTTAACAATATTGATATGTAAAAAATTGAAAATAAAAATAAATAATTTATTAAGGTAATCCAATATAAAAAAAGAAGAAAATGACAGAAAATAAACAGTTAATAGTATATCCACCGTATTATGAAGATGATAAGTATTTAAGTTATATAGTTAAATTAATATTTGAGAATGAAGATAAATCAAAGAATTATTGGTTACTGTATCCGGATATGAAGGATAAAATATTTTGGTCAGTATTATATAAAAGTATAGATGAGAAGTATGATAAAGTTCCATATATAATAGATAAGGGTAGTATAGTTTATCATACAAATATGACAAAAGATATAAAGGATTATTTTATTAGTAGGGAGCGTAATATAGTATATTTTGGATTAGATATAAATATATGTTTATGGTATGGTTTAGAGGTGTATGAATATTTATATAAATTTGATAAAGAGAAACTAGATATGAATTCTAATTTTTATTTACATATATATGAGGTAAAGAGACAAATAAAGTATAAGTATAATTCAGAAAAGAATAATACGTTAAAGGAGTATGAAGAGAGTAGTAAAATTCCATTAGTAGGATCACAGACAGTATTTCATGGTAATAATTTTTATTATCATGAATTAGGAACAGAGATGACATTACCCTATAAATTAATAAGAAAGAAATTGAATCCAATAAAGACATATAGGATAAATATATTACAATTATTAATGATAAAGGGTGTAGGGTTAATAAATAAATTACCAGATATATGTTTAGAAGAAATATAAAAATAAAATATTATAATTAAGATTGATGAAAAAAGAGTAATGGTGGATTAGTAAGAATAAGTTTGATAGGTTGTTGAAAGTTGCAGTCGGGACAGAGTCCTTTAATATTAAGTTTATTAGATTTAGCGGTATAGAAAATACAGTAGGGGTGGAAGGAGTGACCGCATTGAAGAGAAATATAATATAAGGAGTTAAATTTATTATGATTAATAAAATCTTTAAAATATTTATTATGATTATTATGGATAGATAATCCAGAACAAATAGAGCAAGAGAAAAGATGATTAGTATTAGAGAAGAGGGGTATTTTGAAGTCAGATGTAATAGAGTAACCTTTAGAGAACATAGAGAAAAGTCTAATCATTTTGAAAAGTTCTCCGACGAATTGGAAAGTAGTTCTAATAGAGGAAGGTTCGTTAAATGAGAGTAAAAAATGTTGAGATATTTTATTACGAGAGAGGTTAATAGTTTTAGAAAGAGATGGCATATCAGAATCATTAATTCTGAGCATAATTTTACGAGATCTATCAAAACAGAAATTATTAATATAGAAGTCCATTTTACTAAAAGGGTTATAAGGTTTTCCGGATACTAATTCAGCATTAATAATAATATCATTAAAGTTATTGATATTAATAATACCAAAATCATAGTGATAGAGAGGAGGATGAAAATTATAGAATATTTTTTCGTTAAAATGAGTAATAAGATTGAGAGAGAATAGTTTATAAAGTAAAGTTTTAACATTAAATAAGAATAATTCTTGACAAGTTCCAGGTTCATCATTAATAATATAAAGGTCAAGGTCAGAGAAAGATCCTTTACGAGTAACCATATATCTAGCGATACCACCATAAACGTAAAGGTTAAGTTTTCCTAATTCTTTAAAATGAGTAGGATTATTAATAATATTCCAAACAGTTTCAAGCCAGATCATAATTTTATTAAATTTATTATAGATGGTAATATTATCAATATTAGAAGAGATAAAATTAATATTAGTATTGATATCAATACCATCTTTAGTTACGATATTTATAATATCATTTTTATTATCTTTAATAAAATCTGATAGGGGTATATTATATTTAGAATAAATTTTTTTCATAATTCTTAATTTATAATAGTAATAATTATTTAAGTAAAAATAAAAAAGAATCTATATAATTGTTAAAGTTTTTATAAAAATATGAGAATAAGAAAATAACAAGATTAAATTAATTATTTTTTAATTTTTTTAGTTTTAATAAATTTTATATTATTTTTATTAGAATAAATAATTTTACCAACAATAGAAATATTATTAATATTAGAATCAAGAACTATATTTTTAAGAGTTTGAATAAAGTAATCATTATTATTTATAGATATAGGTCTAATAATAATAAAGTATTTATCATCGGTAAATATATCAGGTAAAATATTATTAATATTATTAATTTGAAATAATTTACCTAAATAAATATCATCTTCAAAATCGAAAATTTTATCAATTTTTTTAATAACTTTTCTACCTTTAATAGTAAATATTATATCAAAATGTTCTTGAACATTATCAGTAAATTTAAAATTCATAATTATTGTAATAAAAAATAAAAGATTAGTAAAAAAAAAAATCATTTTTTATTTTTATAATTAATTTTTTTATAAAATATAAAAGAAATAATAAATAAATTAAATATTAGAAGAAATAATAGAGTAATTATTAAGTATATAATATTCATTAGATTTAAGGTAATCGATAATATTTTTAATTTCTTTTAAGGAAATAGATATATTAAGAGACGATCCTTCAATTGTTTGAATATTATATAGTTCATTATTTTTATCAAATTTAATAAAATTGATAGTTTGATATTCATTTTTTTTTTCTTTTTTTTTTCCAATATTGATATATTTTTCAATATCTTCAATTTTAGATTCGATAATATTTAATCTTTGAACAATAGAATTGATTATATTAGTATCCATAGTAAAGTGATAGATAAAAATATATATAAATTTAAAAAAAATAATTCAATTTTTTATTAGATAATATAAAACTAATACTAAAAAGAAATATAATAAAAAAAACTAGATATCCATAAGATATTATATATAAATAAAAATTGAAAAAATTTTAGTATGATAATTTAAGTTATAAAAATACAAAAGAAATTACAAAGATAATTGATTTAAGAAATGAAGTCAGTAAGGAAGGTAATAAAGAAACAAGATAAGGAAGAAGAAATGATGACGGCAGATAAGTTATTTGCATTAGCTACAAAGAAGCGAGATGAGATAGAAAAGAATAGATATTTGATAGCACAAGAAGAGGCTAAGAAGGATATTTTATTAGACTATAAGTCAAAGATGTTGGAGGCAGCACAGAATGGGAAATACTATGTAGATTTATATAGTTGGAATTTTGTGGAACCTTCGGATAGGAGGACTTTCAGATATCAGGGGCTTAGAGTATCAGATATTTTATTTAAAGATCCGGTTGATGAAGATAAAAAGGTTATAGGGAAGTCTTTAATAGAGATATTGAAGGAATTTTTCAATAGTCAGAATTATTCGATTCATATTTATATTTGGAAGAATAGTCCAGATTCGAAGCGATCAATAAGGGTATCATGGTCTTTAAATTCAGAAAAGCATTTAAAGGTTAAAGAAACCAAAAAAGATGACAGTAAAGAAAAGAAAGAAGATGATTTTTTTAAAGATAGTGATGAGGAAGATGAAACTGAAGAATAAAAAACGAGATAGGTTTTATATATAATAGAACCTAAAATTTATAAGTAAATAGTGAAATATTATAAAAAATAAACATATGAATATAAAAGATCAATTAGAATTGATGTTAATCAAATGTTTAAAAATTTTAATGAATTTTTTTTTATATTTATCAGTTTTGATAGTAGAAATATATTTTTGATTTTCGAAGAATTCATTAGATGAACTCATATTATCAATATTATTAACTTTAATATAAGCAATATAAAGGTTGGAAGTTAATATATTAGAGATATGAGTATAATCAAGGTCTTTAATCCATTTAAAATTATTCCAATATACACATTGTCTAGGAGAAATATATTTAATAGATGGTTCAAAAAAATTTTTATCATTATTGTAGTAATTAAAAAGTAATTTAACGTCAGCGTTAATGTCGTTAAGAGATAGTGTATTTTGAATGATAACAGGATCAATATTAATATTTTTATCTTTTTCTACATTTTTAATATGTAATATATTTTTATTATATTTTTTAAGTTCATCATTTTCGTTTTTAAGATTAGAAATAATAGTATTAAGTTTATTATTTTCAGATAATAAATGATTAAATTTATCTAGTAATTCTTCATAAGATAAAGATGACATAATAATAATAAATAAAATAATAAATAAATTTGGAAAAAATTTTCATTTTTTATAAGATAATAATATATAGTTAAATGTTGAATAAGAAAAAAAAGATAAGGGTAAGGAAATTAGGGGGTAATAAATCGCCATATTTGATAGCAATAAAGGAGCAAATAAGGAATAATGATAAGAGAGGTGAAAATGGTAGTTATATAAATGATACGAATAGTAATAAAACATTATCACCGTTATCTGGTTATGAGCCTAGATATAGTCCAAATAGATGGAATGATAAGGATAATATAAGGGATAATCATAATTGTTATGCATATGCATTAAATAAGATAGCATATCATAGATCAGATAAGTCGCAACCGGGATATTTTTCAGGTTTTCCACCGTTAAGTGACAAGGATTATAATTGTGCAACATTTTTAAAGAGATTGAAGAAGGATATACCAGGTTTTTATGTAACATCTTTTAATGATAAGTGTAGATCAGGTTTTTATAAGGCATTTTTAGCTTTAGATGAGAAATATGAGGATCAGGATTATCATTTTTATAGGCAGGATAATAGTGGTTATTGGTCGCATAAGCCGGGTAGGACAGAGGCAACAAATATAGATGCATCAGGTAATTTAATAAAGAATCCGTTAATAGCGGATAGGAAATATAGGCATTTTGATTATTCAACACCATGTTTCTTTTTTTGTTTAAATAGTAAATTATCTAGTTTGCATTCACGTTATGAAGATTAGTAAAAAATATATAGAATAAAAAGAAATAAATATATAATAAAAATATATTTATTGAATGGGTGATATTTATAAAAAAATTATAATCCTTCAAATTTAGATAAATAATTTTGTTCAATTTTATTAATAATTTTTTCTTTGTTAGTTCCTTTATATTTTTCTCTAAGTTTATTAATTTTATTTTGTATTTTACTTTTAAAATTCGAAGTATTTTTAGATATAGAATTAGAATTAAATATGTCGTTAATAGAGGATATATTAGAATTTTGTAAATTATTAGATAAAATATTATTAATTTTTTTTTTGTTAGAATTACAATCAATACAAAAATTATTAAATTCCATATCAAGTTTTGTATAGGTAAAAAGATTAAAATTATGAATAAAATCGATATAATTAATCATAATTGAGATAGGTTCTTCATGATTATATTTGGTTTTTAAATTATATTGAATTCTAAGTAAATCAATTAATAATTTATTTTTTTTATATAAAAATTCTAAATAACAAATAATTGTAGCAATATAATTTAAGTTTTTTTCAGAGTCTTCATCAAATTTAATTATATATTTTTCACTATTAATTTCATATTCTTTATTATTATTATTTTTTAATAAATAAAGATATAATAGAATTTTACGATATTCATCAGGTATTTTTTTGGTAATTTTTTTAGATGAACCAGGTTTTGTTTGTTCAACTTTAAATATTTTATCTTTATCAGTCAATTTTTCATAAAATTCAGTAAAAGCATTAATATTATTATGTTTTGAAAAATCATTTAATAAACTATTTTTTAAATTTTCTTTATTAATATTAGTTTCAATAAATTTATAGAATTCATTTAATTTATTATTAATAGGATCAAAATAAGAATTAAAGACAGTTTTTTTATAATAATCTATAAAAGAGATAAATTCATTTATACTAATATTTATATTTGTAGTTGTTGATGTTAGATTAGGTTGATTTAAAAAATCTTTTAAAATAAAAATTAATGAATAAAAATGTTTATTAATATATTGATTATCTAAATAATTAAGACCGAAATTTATTTTTGTTTGTTCATTATATTCTTCATTTTTAATAGTTAATTCAAGAAAATTCATAGAAGGAGTAGAATTATCTTTTTTATAAATTAAATCATAAAACATATTTTCATTGCTATTAGTAAAATTATTTGTTTTATCGATTAATTCTTTATATATTTTTAAAATAAATGAATTATTATTATTTTTAGAAGAGTTATATTTAGATTTAAAAGAGTTAGAATATCCACCTCCAGGTTGTTTTTTTTTATTTATTTTTTTTTCAGGAGATTTAAATTTAAGAGAATCGAAGAATTCATCAATAAACCAAAAGTTTTTATTTTTAACGAATTCGGGAATAGGTTTATTAAGATCTTTAAATGTTAATAAAGAATTAATATTAACATAATTAAAAGATTTATTTTTTTTATTATTAGAGTATTTATTTTTACGATTATTTTTATTATAATAATTTCCTCCAGATGCATTATTATTAAATTTTAATTTATTAAGAATAAGATAAGTATAAAGTCTATAAAGAACTGAATAAGATAGTTGTTTTTCTAAAGTAATTCCATTCATTTTAAAATAATAAAAATAATATTGAATAATTTTTTTCCATAAAAATTTTTTAGAAAGAAATGAATTATCAAAAATAAAGTCTTTAATTACGATATTATTATCGATATAGATTTTATTATCAATATTTTTTATTATTTTTTGATTATATTCGTTAATAAATTTAAGATTAGAAATTTTATTTTTAATAGATTTATTTAAAGATTTGATAGCATTTTTATAATCATCAGAATTAGTATTAGGATTTTTTTCTAAAATATATTTATATTTATTTTCATAATTATCTTTAATTTTTTGAATAAATTTATTAGATAAAATTTCTATATCTTTTAAATAATTTCTATCATTTAAATGAACAATATATTTACGAAAATCTTTTAATGCAATAGTTTTATTTTGAATAAAATTTTCATTATTAAAATCATTAGAATTATTATTAGATAATAAAAGATCATTTTTTAATTTACGATTATTAGATATAATATTAGTATTTAGACTAGATTTAAAAAGAGGATCATTAAATTCAATAATATTTGACATAATCAAATAGATATATAATATAATCAGATACTTTTTTTATAAATAATAAATATTTATAAAAATATTAGACATATTAATAAAAATATAATAATTTTTATGAATTAATAGATAAGAATAATTAAAGAGAAATTTGATCTCTACCAATAAGTAATTCACAATTAGAGTATCTAGTAGTTAATTTATTACAAAAGGCTTGAAGAATTCTTCTAGATTCGCTGGTATCCCAATTATCAGTATGAATGTTATAGAAAGCTTGATTATCAATAAGTTTAATAATAATAGATCGGATAAGTTTTTTATTATCAGATTTAAATTCTTTGATAAGATCATCAATTTTGAGAGCTTTCCATTTAAGAGCAATATTAGCATCATCAATATTATTATTAATAATAATAACAGCTTTATCAAAGATTTTATTTCTAAGATTATTCATATTAATATTGATAAGTATATCATTAGATGAAGAGAATAATTTAGAATTGAAACTACCAAGATGGAAAAGTTTAGAAAGATTAAGTAATCCATAATTATATCCAATACCAGAAGATTGTTTAAAAGGGATCATGATAAGTTTATTATCATGAAGGACATTAAAAGAGTTAGAAAGTCTGTCATTAGAAGAATTAATATTAGAGAGAGAGGAAGATAATGAAGAGTTAGTTTTAAAAAGATTGGCTATAGATAGAGTAGATATAGAAGTTAAGTCAGATATGTTAGGAGAAGATAAATTTCTCATAGAAATAATATTACCAGTAACTTCTTTTTTCATAGATTTAATGATATTTCTAGATTTAGAGTCAAGTTTAGATAAGAATTTAGTAATATAAGATTTAATTTTAGATAGATTAATAAGTTTTTTAAGAGCAGGTTCTTCTTTTTCAATATAATTAATAATCATAGAAAGAAAAGCAATATTAGTAATAATATCAGTATCCATTTTAATAAAATTTTCTCTAATTTGTTCAAATTTAAGAAGTAGAATAGGATCAGATATTTTTACAGTTTTGATATTTTTATAAGTTTTTTCAAGTTTTTTTTTAAGTTCTATTTTTTCAGAAATAAGTTTAACAGTTTGATTAATAATTTCAAGGAAAGTTTTATTAATATCATCAGTAATACTTTTTGCTTCAATGATTCTAAATTTTTTATTAAACTCACTTTTATCATTATATGTTTTATATTGATCAATTTTATATTGAATATTATTTTTAAAGATATCAAAAAGTGATTCAACTTTTTTTTCAATTAAATGTTTAATATTATCTTTTTCATAGATATATTTTTTAGTATAAGTAATTAAAGAATCAAGTTTTCTTAATTTTACTAAAAATTCATTTTTTGATTTTTTATATAGATCATCATCTTCAAAAATAAATATTCCATGTTTAAGTTCTTTGGTAAAAATATCAGAGAAATTTTTATAATTTTCAGAATATAAATTAGATATAAATTTAAGGTTGTTAAGTATATTAATAAATCTATCTAAAGAGATTTTATCATTAGCTATAACAGTTAGTTTTTCATTATTATTTTCTAATTTTATATTATCATTAAATGTTTCTTTAAATTTTTCAATAATAGCATCAGATGAAGTTATATTTTTAATAATAGCAAGAATTTTTTTTCTAAAAGATAATTTATTGGCATTTGTAGTAGTGTTATTGTAAATATTTTTATTATCTTTGTTAAATAAAAGATAAAAAAGACTAAATAGTAAATTTATATTTTTATTTTGATTTTCATTATAAATATAGGTAACAGGTTTAGGATTTGAATTATCTTTATATTGGAATTCAGTAATTTTAATATTATTAATAATATTTAAAATATCTTTATCTTTTCTTTTATCAATTCTGACATCAATAGATAGAATTAGTTCTTTAAATTCAGGATCATTAATATCTTTAATAATATTATCTTTATTAAAATTGTAAATAGCATCTTCATTAGAAAGATTAAGAATATCTTTATAGTCACTAATAGGTAAAATAATATTATTAAATCTTTTAATTTCAGATTGAGTATCATTAAGTTTAGATATATTTTTATCAATAGCGTTCCAAATAGAACCAGATTTAATATCATTTTGAATTTTATTACGAATAGATTCAAATAATTTAGTAGTAGAAGACATTGTAATAAACTTTAAAAAAAAGTTAAAACAAAATAAATATATAATATGTAAAGATTATAAAAAATTTATGAATTAATAAAAATTAATAAATTGAAAGAAAAATATTATATAATATTGATAAATTTATCAAAATGAGAAAAAATGAAGATAATAGATTTAATGAGATAAAGTTTATCTTCTTGAGATAATCTGTTATTAGATGTATAATTATCAATATTTTGAATGAATGTATCTAGTTGGTAATTATTATTATTAAACATAATTTGAGCTTGATTATTAGGTAAGATTTGATAATTAAAAGGAGATGTAGAGGGTATAAAATAAAGAGAAATTTTATTAATAATAAGATTATTATTTTGTAAAGAGTATTGAATAATTTTAGCGACATTAAAGGAAATTTTATTATTTTTAAAATTAAAAGAGACATTAAAAGAGGAATCAATAAAACCAGGTTCTAAATTGAGTGATTGAGAATATAAATTGATAGGTTGATAGCTATAATTAGAAGAGAATTGTTGTTGATAAGGTTGTAGAACTCTATTTTTAATAGATGATTTATAAATATTAATAGATTTGATAGAAATAGTGTCATTATTATCGCCGATTTTGATATTAAAGTTTTGATTATTTTGAGGTATAATATATATATTATTAAAATCAAAAGGTCTAATTTCACCTTTAATATTAGGATTAAAAACTCCATTTTTAATATTAGTAGTAATAGTTCCCATTTTAGGAATAGAGATAAGGTTATTAATTTCAACATCAGTATTATAATTAAATAATTGTGCTTGTTGATTAGGCATAAGATTAGTAGGTTTAGGTTCAATAGAAGGAGAATTAAAAAGTGAGCAAGTAATAGAAAGTTTATCAGGAGTTTCTTTAAAAGAAGTAATATTTTGAGAAGAAGTATAAGATATATTTATTTTAGAAACATTACCAAGTAGTAATTTAATAATATAATTAATACCGTATATACTGTAGAAACAGAATCCAGTTTCTAATTTACCAATAGATGATCTTTTATTAAGATTAAATAATTGTAATTCTTTATTAATAAGTTTGATATCATTAGGGACGAATTGAATATTAATATTAGGATAGATAGATTTAATTTTATTAAAACCAATAAAAGTGTTAGAATTTTTATTAAGGGAAAGAAGAATACTAATATATAAAAAATATTTAGCAATAATAATTTGAGGATTTTGATTTTTACAAAGATTATAATTAAAATTATTAAAAATATTAATAAGTGATTGAATTTTATTTTGAAAGATAATAGTATTATTTAGATCATTAGTATTAATACTGATAAGAAGATTATTATAATCGTTCATAGAATTATAATCAATACAGTTAGAGTTTTTTAATTTGGTAATAAGATTATCGAAATGATCATATTTAAAAATATTATTTGGTTCATTTAAATAAGATGCATCTTTATCAAGAACACGTTGATAAAGAATCCAAGCAATAGTAGATGCGACAGGTATATTAATTTGTAATTTATTAGAGAAGCATTCAATAATAGATCCGAAGAGTGGGATACTATTTTTATTGATATCTTTATTAATAATAATAACAGATTGATTATAATTAGTAGTTATACCTTCAATAATTTTTTCAATAAGAGATTTAAGTTCTTTAAGTTTATTATTAGTTAAATTTCCATTAGAATAATTATTAAAATTTGTAATATTTATATCAGGTAAATCTATAATAGAGGTTTCCATATTAGGAATATATTAATATAATATATTAATATATTTTTTATTCTAAAAGAAGGTAAATAAATATTAATATATATAAATGAATAAAAAGAATTAGATACGTTGTTCAAATCCGAATATACTCATAGAAACGCCATCATGTCCGAGAGAGGGTGGTAAGGGGTAAGTAGCGAAGGGTAATGAGTTTTCGTATCCTTTTCCATTCATATTATTAATAATAATATAAACAATAATGGTTAAGGTAGCGAGTAAAATAAGACCAGCAAGATTTAAGATATGGATAGCAGAAACGAGTAGAGCAGCAGAAATAATAATAGATAAAAGAAGAGTTAAAAATCTAGAGTTTGAATTAATATTAGTTTCAAAGTCTTCAATATTGTGTTGATAACGTTGAACATCATTTTCTAATTCTTGATCTTTAATATTTTTATTGAATAAATAATCATTATATGAAGCCATAGAAAAATAATAAATATATAATAAATATTGATATTTTTATTTTTTAGAAAATTTAAGAATTTTAGTAATATCAGAATTGGAAATATTTTCACATCCATTATTTTTAAATTCATCAGGAATTTTATATATTTTTTTATTAAAAGTAATAAAGGGACCGTATTTACCATTAATAATTTTAGCACCGTTATTAAAAGTTTTGATGATAGGACAAGAAGTAATATTAGATCCGTTAATTTTGTTGATAGCGTCTTGAATGGATGGTTTATCAAAACCGATATTAATTTTATTATCGTTATAAGAAATGTAGTATCCGTTAGAACCGATATTAATAAAGATAGGTTTATCATTAAAAGTTCCGGCGTAAATAGGGTATAAGAGTATTTCATGAATATTGTCAATGTTAATATCATTAAAATCTAAATTATTAGGTATAGGTTTTATATCTCCATCATTACCAATTTTAAAAATATTGCCGTATTTAGATTTGGATATAATAACATCTTTATGATCAATAGATCCGATAATTTTAGAATTAGATAATTTATTTTTATTATTATGATTAGATAGGTTTATAACGGTAGGATGGAAAGATTGGTAGAATTCATTGAGAGTATGTTTCCAATTTATTTTACCATCAGCGATATCATCTAATTTTTGTTCCATAAGAGAAGTAAATTCGTAGTTAAAGATATGATTAAAATATTTAGAAAGAAAATCATTAATATTATATCCGGTGGTAGTTGGGAATATATAATATTTTTTATCATTATCGAATTTGAAGGTAGATGATATTTCAGAGATAGAATTATTTTTAAGTTTGAGGTTAGTAGTTTCTTTAGGTAAAGATTTATTAATTTTTTTTTCAACATATTTTTTTTCAAATATATTAGAGATGATATTAGCGTAAGTAGAAGGTCTTCCGATTTGTTTATTTTCAAGAGTTTTAATAATAGATGATTCAGTGAATCTGGGAGGGGGTTTTTTATATTTTTCTTCAGAAATAATTTCGTTATAGTTAATAGTATCACCAGTATTAATATTAATAAATTTATTATTTTTAGATTTATCATTATTATCAGATTCAGAATCATTATTATCAGGATTAAAAGGTGAATAGATAAGTAGAAATCCATCAAAATCGAGTTTTTTAATATTAGATATAAATAATTTATCAGGAACATTAGAGATATTGATATGTATATTTTGAATAGAGTATTCAGCATTACTCATTTGAGAAGCGATAGTTCTTTGCCATATAAGTTGGTAAATTTTTTGTTCATAGGGAGTAAAATCGAGATTATCATTAATATTGTTAATATTGATATTGGTGGGTCTAATACATTCATGAGCTTCTTGGCTATGTTTGGATGCTTTAAATTGTCTCCATTTATAATATTTGTCACCGTAGTTATCTTTAACATAATTAGAGATTAATGAAAGGAAAAGATCAGATAATTCAGTAGAGTCAGTTCTATGGTAAGTAATAAGACCTTTTTCATATAGTGATTGAGCAGTATTCATAACAGAATTAGGTGACATTTTAAATTTAGAGATAGCATCTTGTTGAAGAGAAGAGGTAATAAAGGGTGGAGGAGGTTTAGAGGTAGAGTTTTCGATGAATACGTTATTAATAGTAAAAATAGATGAAGAGCATAGAAGAAGAAAATTATAGGATTGATTTTTATCAGAAAATTCAAAATTTAGATTAGCTTTAATATTTTTAGAGAATTTGGCTTTAGTAAGGTAGAAAAGTTTAGAAGAGAAATTATTAATATCGTTTTCTTTATCACAAATAATTTTAAGAGCAACAGATTGGACTCTACCGGCTGAAAGTCCATCATTAATATTATTCCAAAGGATAGGGCTAATTTCAAATCCGACGAGTCTGTCAAGAAGTCTTCTACATTGTTGAGAATTAACAAGATTAGTATTAATTTTGGTAGGGTTATTGATAGCGTGATTGATAGCATTTTTAGTAATTTCGTGAAAAATGATTCTGTTATTGAGGTTAGTATTTATTTTAAGAATAGAAGCTAGATGCCATGCAATAGATTCGCCTTCTCTGTCACTATCAGTAGCAAGAATAATATTATTGAATTGTTTAAAGTAAGAAATGAGTTTATTTTTTCCGTGTAGAATTTTATAAATTGGTTCAAAGTTATTATCAATGTCAATACCGATATTATCTTTATCAAGATCTCTAACATGACCGAGTGAGGCTTTAACAGTGTATCCATTTCCTAAATATTTTTCAATAATTTTAGCTTTAGATGGTGATTCAACAATTACAAGAGTATTATTATTATTCATATTATTAATAATAATAGATAGATAAAATAAATAATAAAAAAAAATTCATTTTTTAGGATTGTAATTTTGGAACCCACCAAATAGTTCTTCCATTATTTTTATTTTTTTTAATAGGTGTTCCATTATCAGTAAATTTTCTTTTATAGACATAGAATTTATAAGTATGAATACCATTTTTAATTTGGGTATTGAAGCTTTTTTTCATAATAAGTTTAATATTTTTGATAAGGTTACAGAATTCAATATAATTAATATTTTTAATTTTTCTAAAGGGTGATAATTTAGATAGGAATAGAGATTCAGCTCTGATGTAGTTACCGATACCAGATATAAATTTTTGGTCAAGAAGAAGATTAGAAATAAAAGTATTTTGGTTTTTGATAGATTTAAGTTTAATAAAAAGTTTTTTGCAGGATATTTTTTCAGATAGTGGGTCAGGACCGAGAGATTTAAGTTTTTTTTGTAATTCGGAGAAAGAGTTAGAGAAATTAATAGTAGCGAAGTTACGAATATCGTTAATAAAGAAGTTACCTTTATTAGTAATAAATTTGATATTAGAGTGTTTAATATTATTGAGAATGAAATGACCGGACATACCAAGAGATACAAAAATAAACCAGTTATTATTGAGAGTAAAATATATAAATTTTCCTTTAGATTGTATATTAGAGATAGTAGATGGTAGGTTAAAAATAAATTTATTATAATTTTTAGGTTTGGGGTGTCTAGTGTATCTACCGCTAGTAAAGATGATATTAGATAGTTTAGATTTAGAGAAAAGTTTATTAAGTTGATACGTCATAAATTTAGCTTCAGGACCTTCGGGCATAAAAAAAAATAATAAATCTATATATAAAGATAATAAAATAAAATATACTATAGGGTTATGAAAGAGTTAATAATGATATATAAGAGGTTAGGAGAGATAATGGGAATAGTATTTTTGATGTTAAGGTTTATGATGAATATTTATTTAGATAGTAAGTTATTAGAAGATATAATGAAAGATGGAATAGATAGGAATGAAAAGATAATAATGATGATATTAGTATATAATTATGTGAGTATGATATTATTATATAGGAGTGATAATATTATATTGAGAAAGATGAATAGATTGATAGGAGTAGGATGGATAATAGTATATAATGTAATAGGTATAAAGGATATATATAGTAGATATGTGATGATAGTTTTTATAAAAGAGTTAATAAATTTTATGAGGTATATGATAGGAATGTTAGTAGTATTTATAATAAATATGGTAATAAATAGTGGAATATTGAGGATATTGATAAGGCAGGGTATAAGGAGAGGTATAATGGATGATGAGATGTTGATGAGTATATTATTAAATTTATCGAATATAAATGTAAAAAAATATAATTAGAGTATATAAGATGGAATATAAAATAAGGTTAATGAGAGAAGAAGATGTGAGTGGTATAAGGGAATTAATGAATAAGATATTTACGTATAATTATGGATATGGATATAATCCGAAGTATCATAGAGATTATGATAATTTGGTAGAAGTTTATATAAAAAATAGTAATAATTTTTTATATGTAGTAGAGGATAAAAAGTCAAGTAGGATAATAGGAATAGGAGGAGTAATAAAGGAGGGTATAAGATCAAAGTATGTTCCTGAGAAGATAAGGATGAAATATGGAGGGGAAGATGTAGGTAAGATAGTGAGAGTATTTGTAGATAGTTCGTATAGGGGTAAGGGAATAGGTAGGATAATAGTAGATAGTATAAAGGAGAAGGTAAGGAGAGATAAAAAATACAAGATATTGATATTGAGCACGGAGAAGAGTAGTAAATTTTGGGAGAGTATGGGTGGAATAAAAATATATGATGAAAAGCCGAAAGGATATGAGGTATATTATGAAATAAAGATTTAGATATAAAAAAGGTTAAGTATTAAACCCTCCTGATATATTATAAGTAAAAATATTATTTGAGTAAATGGTGTTATTAGTTTGTAGAGTATTAATATTAGAAATAAAAGTATAAGGATAAGATTCGTCATCAGTAACAAAACCTGTAGCAGTTGGATTATATTTATTATTAAATAATGAAAAATTATAAGTAAAAAAATATTTATTATCATTAAATGTTTGATTTAATTTATAAATTCCAACATATTGAGAATACCATTGTCCATTATTAAAAAGTCCATAAGAATTAAGTAAAGAAATAATATTATTAAGATTATTACCAATATTTTTGTAAATAAGATTTAAATTAATATTAAGAAAATTAATAAGAGAATTAATTTGTTTATTAGATGAAGATGCACCCTTACCAAGATTAAGGAATTTAGAAGTAAGAATATGTCCATCATTATTATCAGATCCAATAATAATATAAGAATTAGTGAAATTAAATTGACTAAATAAGAAAATATTATTAAAGGGATCAGTAAAAAAAATAAGTTTATTATACATTAATTGATTATCAAAGAAATTGAGAAGATTTTGAGTTAGTAAAGTAGCAATAATGAATAGATCAGAAATATGATTAGAATTAATAATAGTATTTTTAATAAATATATTAGTTTGAGGGTCTTTATCAAATTCTAAAAAAAAGAAATTAAAGTTATTAAATGATGATTGAATATTTTGTAGAGTAGATTTAAAATTATTAGAGAAAACATCATTTGTATAAATAAGATAGATATTGTTAATAGAATTATTATTATTACTAGAGATATTAGTTAATTTGTAAAAATAAGGAATAATATTTTGAAAAATATTATTTAATAGAATATCATCTTGAAGAGAAAGTCTTAAAAGATTATTAGGTTTATTTAAAAAATTAACAGTGCTAGAAGAAGATATAAATAGAATATCATTATGATTATATAAATAATTAAAAAGAGATTCGCAGTCTTGTGAGTTAGCAGATGATAAGAAAAGTCTAATATTATATTTATCGTATAAATTATCAATATAATCAACTAAATTATATAAAGATCTATCATATTTATAAATAAAAATTTTATCACAGAGTAATCCAGATTCATTTAATTTATGAATAATAATAGAATCAAGATTATTAAATGCACCGGTATCAATATAAGCAATATTATAAGTATTAGAATCTAAGATGATAGGGCATTGAATAGTAATACCGTCTTTTACGATATTATTAAAATTAGATAATCGAATAGAATCAAGAAAAGGGATATTAGTATTAGTAAGATTATTATTAGGGATTAAAAATGATCTAGTATTAAATTGCATTATAGTATAATATAAGAATAGAATTAATTAAGATATTTGAGATAATTAAAATCATATATTTTAGTATAATTATTAATTTTTCTGGATGCACCAATAGATAAAATAGGATATTTGGGGTTAATATTAAATTTATTAGATTTGATCCAATTAGCAATAATATTATTAAGAATAGATTGTTCAGGGCAATGAGTATTAAAATAAGGTTCTTCAGGTATATAACTAACTCCATTAATCCATCTTTCATTAAGACAGCATTGAATCCATTCATTTAAAAGGGTAATAGAAATAGGAGTATTTTTAAAGATAATAAAATTAACACAAAGTTGTTTAAAATTAATATTAAAAGGGTGATTATTACCAAGTTCATATAGAACAGTTTTTTTACAATATTTATGAAGTGGTTGGTTATGTTCTTGAGGGAAAAAGAAATCAAAATTGCATAAATTAATGATATCAAGAATAGTATTTTTAACATTATAGAATTTAAGATAATTAGGGTATTTGAAACAGTCAATATCATGATAAACAATAATATCAGAGGGGTTAGATTTTAATAATTCGATTTTGCAAATAAGTGGTTTCCATTTAGAGAATCCAATATTTTTTTGTAAATAATTAAATTTAATAGAGCCAGAATCATCATATTGATTACAATAATTGTCGAAGCCCATATTTTTTAGTATAGAAGGTGTATAAAGAATAATTTCATCAAATTCAGATATATATTTTTGAATCATTAAATTTTTTTGTATAGTAAGGTCAATACCGTAATCAAAAGGTTGTCCTTGAGAATAGAAAAGAATAAGTTTAATTTTAGAGATCATGTATATATTAATATATATAATAATATATAATGAAATAAAGATAATATAAAAGGTTTTAGAGTTTAAGAATATCATGAATAAAGTAGTTAGTATTAGCAATAGAATCATTAATAGCATTATGAATGATATTGATATAGTCTTGAACGAAGGTATCGGGATTAATATTAACGCCGACTTTATAGTTGGTGATGGTAGGTATATTATTATTATTCCAGATAAAGTAGTTATTCCAGTAGATAGGATTTTGTAAAAGATTGATAACGTCAGGGTTATTAGCATGAATTAGATTATCAATAATGCAGCTGTATTTAGGTAAAATATAGATATGGTTATTTTTGATATTAGACCAGATAATATATCTATGATGAACATATCCGGAATATAGTTGATTAAAGTATGAGTTATCAACTCCTTTAGTAATTTCAATAATAGGTGAGGGTGTTTCGATAAAACCGTTAGAGGATACTCTAAACATTTCAGAAAGAGCGAAGGAAGGGTTTTGAATATCTTCTAAGGTATGTCTAGAATATAAAAAATGGAAGAAGTTGTTATGGAAAGGAATATTGTTTAGATCGATATCGATATTGATATAATTGGATAATTTTTCGTTAAATCCGATAAAGTAGTTTGCGATAGGGAAAGGCGATAATCCGGGACCGATTTCAAGAATATTTTTATAATTTGATTGATTGCAGATAATAATTAATTTATCAATAATAGATTGAATAGGAAACCAGAAATGATTTGAAACGATACATTGGTTATCTGTTTGGGTAGAAATATTAATCATAAAATAAATATAATAATAAATATATATTACTGTATTTTTAAATCTTTTCACATTTACATTTACAAAAAAATATTATATTTTTTAAAATTTTTATAATTTATTTATGAGATTTAAACTAAATATATAAATATTTTTATAAGATACTATCTAATAAAAATAAATGAATATAAAAAAAAATAAATTTACAGTTAAAAATAATTAAAAAATAATTAGTAAAATAAAAAAATAAAAAAGAAGAAGATGATATATATATGTATATATATGCATAATATGATTTTAGTTTTTTTTTTTGAAAATATAATTATCTATCAGAATTAATATAAATTATTAATATTTTTCTATGAAAGTATCAAATAAAAATAAATAAATATAATAAAAATAAATTTACAAA
>Ga0194117_10002242_pt1 | contig 20906 bp, 24 predicted proteins | sample TA2MahsurfametaG_FD_160579 | JGI IMG/M metagenome (GOLD analysis project Ga0194117, IMG submission 160579) | Freshwater microbial communities from Lake Tanganyika, Tanzania - TA2015009 Mahale N1 surface | ecosystem: Environmental > Aquatic > Freshwater > Lake | place: Tanzania: Lake Tanganyika...
AAAATACAAGGAATATCAGAGGAAAGTACCACGGTTTATTCCTTTCTTGAAGTGACTATTTTAAAAGGAATTTTGACAATGTGGCGAGGAAAATAAAGGAAATAATCGTTCCAAAAAGAAGAATACCCCAATTGGAGTGACCTTTTTTTCTCCAATAGATATAATTTAATACACCTATAATAATGCTTGCAATTGGAATAGCTATTTGCACTAAACGAGTTTAAACTGCTGAAAATGGTGGGTAAAGTGTTTGGCATGCAACCTCAACCAACCCTTGTAATCTAATGGTCCATAGTAGGGGTGAAGTGCAGTTTTTTTAGGTGCTTCATGGTAGGTGGTTTCAAAGTTTATCCAAAGTTCGCAAAATTCATCAATTGCATACTCCATCGATTCATTTCGGAGTGTGTAATTTTCCGGAGCAAAATGTACTTGGATATTTTTTGCCATAGGCTTATCACTCCATAAGAAACTTAGCATTGAAGGTAATTTTTCTTCAGGAATGGCTAATTCATGTTTGTCACTCCCCACGGCCATGTTTAGGCTATCGGACAGATGTTCTACCATCCGTTGAGCAGACATAATTCCCCATTCTGGTGTTATAGAATCTTCTAATTTATTTAAGTAGGAAAGAATAGATTCTAAATGCGGCTCAATGAAAAACATTCTTATATTCAAATTATAATGTGAAGACTTTTAGGAGCAACTTCGACAATAACTCTATTCGGAACCACTGTAGGTTCACCATCATAATGTCCAAGCGAATTATTCATTTCAATGGTCGCCGTTTTAAAAGAGATAACTTCACTTAACGCTTCAGGCTGTAATTTTCCTTTAAAATAATTTTTCACAACAAAAGGTATTTTCCAAAATGAGAAAGGCTTTAAAATAACAAGCTCAAGTTTTCCATCGGTTGGATCAGATTTTGGAGATACAATAAATCCATTTCCGAATTCAGAGGTATTAGCCACGGTACACATCAAGCCTGGAATTTTTTTTATTTCGCCATTAGTCTCAATAGTGAAATTGATGGTATGGAATTTAAAAAATTCTTTTAAGACATGTTTTACATAGACCCAGAACCCCCTTTTATTATCTTCATTAAATCTTTTTGCGATGAGCGCGTCAAATCCGAACCCACCAAATCCAAGAAGAGGGGCGTCATTCATTTTTACAGTGTCTATAAGAATGGAGTTGTTTTTATTTATACACCTAATCGCGTCATGAATATTCAGTGGTATTTTTAAATGTCTTGCTAAACCATTACCAGAACCAAGAGGTAATATGGCTAATTTGGTATTTGTTCCAATTAAAGTAGTTCCGATATCATGCACTGAACCATCTCCACCAACAGCACATACTATGTCAATCTTATTTCGAACAGCCTCTTTTCCTATTTCGGAGCCATGACCTTTAAATGTAGTATACTTTATTTCGAAGTCGAAGATTTTTGAATCTAATTGTGAGGAAATTATTGCCGGAACTGTATGTTTAGGGCTAGTTCCTGAAATGGGGTTAATTACGAACCAGACTTTTTTTTTTGAAAGATTCACCGTTGAATGAATATTGTCAAATATAGAAATAAATGATGACATTTTAATTATTAAGCTTATCTTAAAAGATTATTTTTGTAAGCCGTAATTTAAATTTTAATGTTATTCATTACCTTATGAAAAAAAATAAAGCCATCGCCCAAAATAGAGAGGCATTAAAACAATTATTATTAAATAAATCCGCATTGAAGCAAGATATTGCTGACGATTGTGAGATAGTATTTGAATCATTCAAAACCTTAATTCAATCAGAAATAGATGCACTTAAGAGCGTTATAGAAGATCCGAGAATTCGTTTGTACACAGATGATAAAGGTAAATATGAAATACATGTTTATATTGGAAGTGATGTTCTCGTATTTAATTTGCACAATAATGTTTTTAGGCTGCCTGACAACAACCCTCTTTGGGGAACTTCTTATTTTAGAAGGGATGAGAATAATGGGTATTTTGGTATTATAAATGTTTATAATTTTCTTGCGGAGTCGTTTTTAAAAAATCGTACGGAAGACATTGGATACCTCATTGCGCGCGTCTTTGTGAACCATGAACGTCATTTTTGGGTGGAGGGTAAAGGAATATTGGGAGGAATGTTTCAAGATCCTCAAAATTTAAAACTTTCAGATGACATTATTGGGATTATCGTACAACTCACCTTAGCTCATGCTTTAGAATTTGATCTCTATATTCCTCCCTTTGACTTTTATGATGAACTGACGGTTTCGCATATTCAATATATTGGGGATACCCTGAAGCTACAAACCGCGAAGAGATTAGGTTTCCGGATGAAACGAGAGGATATTTAGAAAATAAAAAAGTACTTATTCTCACTTGTGTTTCAGGAATTAACTCGTATATTTGCACTCCCAAATTGAAAAATTAGGGTAGTAGGCCCATTCGTCTAGTGGTTAGGACGCCAGGTTTTCATCCTGGAAACAGGAGTTCGATTCTCCTATGGGCTGCTGGAAAGAATATTTAAACATGGCCCATTCGTCTAGTGGTTAGGACGCCAGGTTTTCATCCTGGAAACAGGAGTTCGATTCTCCTATGGGCTGCGAAAAACTTAAATAAATAAAAATTAAATATGGCAAATCACAAGTCAGCAATTAAACGAATTCGATCGAATGATTCTAAGAGAGTTTTGAACAAATACCAGCACAAAACTGCTCGAAATGCGGTACGTAGCCTACGTTCCATAACGAATAAAAAAAAGGCAAGTGCTTTATTGCCTGGGGTGTTAGCAATGATCGATAAATTAGCAAAGCGCAATATTATTCATTCAAACAAGGCTTCAAATATTAAGTCTGGGCTCCAATTACACGTTAACGCTCTTTAATATTTTCGGCATTCAGTGAAACTTTAGGGGCTGCACGCCCCTTTTTTTTGTAGGTTTGTTTGTATGTTGAGGGCATCATTTTTTGTTTTAACTTTTTTTTCAGCTGCCTTGCTGCTTGCGCAAAATTTGACTATTGACACGTTAAAAGCATCGTATAAGACCAGAGGCATTCTCGATTCTTTGGATGTTCACTCTCAACCATACGCACTACCTTTTACTCTTTTTGGTTTTACTGAATTTCCTAACGATCAACTCGTCACCGAAGAAAGTCAGGGATTATTTTTAAGTCCCTCATCTGAGAAAAGAATAATTTTCACGGCACTGCCTCATATTGGCTTCGGATATACATTTGGACAGCAGGGTACACAACTGCTCACAGCCAATTATCAACAGTCAATTTCCAAGCTTGTAGTCCTAAATGCAGAAGTTTTTCAAAATCAATCCAATGGTTTTCAGCGCAATTCAGCGCATAAGCAACTTTCCTACAAATTTCTTATGCAAATCTTGAATTCAAGAATTAGGAATATTTCGAGCATTGAATATTCAAACCGCAGTGCAAATTGGAGTGGAGGGCTAATCAGTGATTCTTTGCTTGAAGTTTTACCGCAAGATTTAATCTCTGTTAACAAAGACAATGCATTCTCGAGGCATTTACGAGTGAAATATGCAAATAATTCAAGGTATTCTTTTTCTCGGAATACTGATCTCAAATTTGGTGCTGAGCTAAATATGGACTATTCTGTTTTCAAGCGTTTTTATTATGAGGAGGGGGATCTAAACAATATATATTCTTTGATTACAATTGACTCAACCGAGACAGCGGATAGCATTTATTTCAATCGTATTAATTCTTCGTTAGGTGTCTTTTACGAGTCGGGAAAACTAAAATTTTCATCGCATTTCTGTTTGAGCGATTGGCAATCTCGCACGGTGGGAAGACAATTGGATACAACCGAACTGAGCCTTGATTATTATTTGGAATTTAAGCCAAAATATTGCCAATTTACATCCAAAGGAATGTATGGTCTGTATGGGAATTTTTCTTCTATTTTAATTGATAATGAACTTTACATCGGAATGAATGCCGCAAGGATTCGTGTGTATAGTCTTTACAGTAGGCTACCGCCCTCTCCTTTTATAAGGGACTTTCGATCCAATAATTTGGATTACACGTTACCGTTACTTTCTCTACAGCAAAATATTAAATTAGGTATTGATTTCAATTACCGTAAGTCGATTTTCTCGGCTCAACTTGGAGGTGAATATTGGCATTCAAAAAACGCTTATTTCTTCGACTCCACAGCCTGGTCCATGCAGTTTCCTCAGGCAATAAGTGCACTTAAAGTTAATTTAAACACCAACCTTAACTCACGGCGATTTGTTGTTCAAATAGGGTATAATTTTACTTCTTTACCCAATGAAATTCTTTACATACCACAGCACCGTATTTCGGCACGACTTGCTGTTAAAACGGGTCTGTTTAAAGAAGGTCGATTAAAAACAATTTTGGGAATGGATGCGCATTATCTTTCTGCGTTTAAACGTCTTGAATATAGTCCAGTGATGGGTACATTTAACATGTCATCATTGATACTACAGGAAATTTTAGCTGGTTATTATTCGTTGGGTGCATTTGCAAATTTTAGTGTAAACCAATTCCGATTTTTTGTAAGATTTGATAATATCCCTTTTTTATGGATTGATAAGAAAACAGAAATCATAAGCAGATATTACTATCCCACGACTCAATTCAAAATTGGAATAACTTGGGATTTTTGGAATTAAAAAGTTTGTTTCTTTCTAAATAGATAGTAAAAGCATATTAACGCAATTCCCAACAAGAATGGAATAAGCGATAAGTGAACGCCCTTTACATTACTGAAAAGAATAACATTATTAAATGCAAAAAATTCGCTGATCATCCAATAACAATTTGCTGTTATCCAAAGTGTAACCGCATTGTTATGGTACCATTCCCTAATATCTGCCCTTAATTTGTAGGTCACTAATATTGAAATTGTTAGTGTTGGTATGATCATCACAATACCGAGTGATTTCCATCCCATTGCCCAACTCATGTCTTTGAACAGCCAAAATATTATATGGGAATTTTCAATGAGCCGAACTTTTTTTATATTTTCCTCTGACATATCAATAACATTGGGTGAGAAGAACTTTTAAATTTTAGACGAAACCATTTCGCCAAGTACAGCTGACATTTTTGCACCAATTTGTGCAGGAGAGTCAACCACATGGATTCCACATTCTCGCATGATGCGTTTTTTCGCCTCAGCAGTGTCATCAGCCCCGCCTACAATTGCTCCTGCATGTCCCATTGTTCTACCTTTTGGGGCTGTTTCTCCGGCAATAAATCCAACGACAGGCTTTGTTCCATTCTCTTTTATCCACCTTGCAGCAACTGCCTCTAAACTTCCCCCAATTTCGCCTATCATCACTATTCCCTCGGTATCTTTATCATTCATCAATAATTCAATGGCTTCTTTTGTAGTTGTTCCAATTATGGGGTCACCACCAATTCCTATTGCCGTTGAAATACCCAACCCTGATTTCGCTACTTGATCAGCTGCTTCATAGGTTAAAGTTCCTGACTTAGACACAATTCCTATTTTCCCTTTTTTGAATACAAATCCTGGCATAATTCCAACCTTTGCCTCTCCCGCGCTTATAACACCCGGACAATTGGGACCGATCAATCGACAAGAAAATCCCTTTATGTATTCCTTTACCTTAACCATGTCGTTTACCGGAATACCTTCAGTAATACACACGATAACCTGTATTCCAGCCTCGGCGGCTTCCATTATAGCGTCGGCTGCAAATGCAGGTGGAACAAAAATAATCGATACATCGGCTCCTGTTGATTTAGTGGCATCTAAAACAGTATTAAATACAGGGCGCTCTAAATGTTGAGAACCTCCTTTTCCCGGGGTGACGCCTCCGACAATGTTTGAGCCATATTCAATCATTTGACCAGCGTGAAAGGTTCCCTCACTTCCCGTGAATCCTTGAACGATAATTTTGGAGTTTTTATTAATTAGTACACCCATCACATTATTTTTTTAACCTGGTAAAAATAGCAATTGCCTAGCGACTTTTTATGAATTGCAAAAACTTTTTATTTTGTCGCATGAGGTTTATTTATGAAAATTAGCTGCATTAGGCTGCGCCAAAGAGCGGGCATAACCCTAACATTCAAAAAAGTATATCACCCATTTTTTAAAAAATGATTCGGGCCAAGAAGTGATTCTCGTTTTCCATTATTTTTTCTGACTTTGCACCAATTTTTCGGGCATAGTCGTGTACGGTGTCATAATCTACATAGAGCCAATCAAACCAGTCGCCAAGCTCTTTTTTATATTCCATTTGAAATTTAAAATTTCCGTAATATTCGGAGTTTAAGTCAACCCATAGTGATCCGTCTTCTTCTTCATATAAGTGGCGAATATCCGCCGAGTCAAATAAAAATTGTCCCCCTGGCTTGAGGAGCTTTTTAACTTTAAGCAGGAACTCATGTAAATTGGATAATTTGCCTGCGATGCCAATCCCATTCATCATCATGAGCAGCGTATCGTATTTTTTTTCGGATGGCGCCTCGTAAAAAGACGTTGAAATTACGTTGATATTTTGTTCCTTGAGATAAAGAATGGCACCAGGGCTTATTTCCATAACGTCCACTTCTAATCCCCTTTTTTTTATCCAAGAAGCATGCATACCCGCCCCTGCTCCAACATCTAAAACTTCACCATGACACATAGATAAGGCTTTTTTTTCTATTACTGGCATCTCGTTGTATGACCTAAATAGAATTTCAACAGGAATAATGTCGTCCTCGCAGAGTTCAGAATGTACAATAATATCTGAAGGTTTTTTCGTTTTGGAGTAGTCAATAATCGCCCGTCCTATTGGGTCCCCTGTGGATTTCTTCATCAATTGTTTTCCTCGTTGTAGTCGGTGAGGTCGTCGTCGTAATAATCGTCCTCAAAATCATTGAACCCGTTGTAATCATTCTCATCGTAATCATCTGCACCCGAATTTTCTGTTGCAAAAACGGTCTCTTCAAGTATCTCTTTGGAATTCTCACGGGGGGGGTGCCCAACAGACAAAATTACGCTCGGCGATTCTGGTTCTGTTCTGTCAAATCCGATGAGTTCAATCAAGAAAATCCACATTTTCAGAAAGTCATAAATTAAAATAAATTTTTGATCGGGTTCTTCGAGAAAATTTTTAATGACGGCACTTTTCATAACACTGGGTGGAGCGTCAATACTGTCGTCGTCATAGGACATATCCATTAAATTAATTTCGTGTCCTTTGTCCCAACTGTCGTTTGAGACGTAAAATGATGCCATTTGTTTTCCACTGAAGTTAAAAGATTTTAAAATGCAATGAAAAAGGGATTCAAAATTATCGTTATCGCTTATTAAGATGTCCCTGAAGATTTCCTCGTTTTTGTCTGTATCAAGAAGCACTCTGAATTTAAGCCCTGGCATGTAAGCATGAATCTTAATATAAAGATATAAACTAATTTTCGATTGTCGGCATTTCGCATACTTTTAATCCATATCCTTCCCCTAGTTTTAGCATGAGGTGTACGGCTTCCTCCACGTTATTGGCAATCTCCCCCTCAAGAATAGCCTCTTTAATTTTATTTTTAATTATTCCAATCTCCGCACATGGGCCAATTTGAAATGTTTTCATAATCAACTCCCCACTCACTGGTGGCTGAAAATTTCGAATCTTATCTTTTTCTTCCACGAATTTGAGTTTTTGCGACACTAATTCAAAATTTTCTCTGAACTTCTTAACCTTAAATTCATTTTTTGAGGTTATATCTGCATTGCAGAGAAGCATCAAATCATCAATATCATCTCCAGCTTCAATTAATAACCTCCGAATGGCAGAATCTGTCACCGATCCTTTTACGAGTGCAATAGGTCTCAAATGAAGACGGACCATCTTTTCGACATATTTCATTTTGTGGTCAAGAGGCAATTTCAGGACTTTAAAAATTCGAGGGACCATTCGGGCGCCAAGTTCCTCATGTCCGTGAAAAGTCCAACCTACTTTTGGATCAAAACGTTTTGTTTGTGGCTTGGCAATGTCGTGTAAAATTGCACTCCATCTCAGCCAGAGTGAGTCGGAATGGCCAGCGAGGTTATCTAAGACTTGAAGGGTGTGTAAAAAATTATCTTTATGACTTTTTCCATCAATGGTTTCAATACCTGATAAATTTTCGAGCTCTGGAAGAACTATGGAGAGGAGATTTGTACTCCTCATTAATTTGAATGCACGTGAAGGAGTGTCGGATAAAATCATCTTGTTCAATTCCTCAGAAATACGTTCTCTAGAAATTATAGAGAGACGCTGGTGATTCGATTTTATCGCCTCTAAACAAGAAATTTCTATAGAAAAATCAAGTCGCGTTGCAAAACGAATTGCTCTCAACATTCGCAAGGGATCGTCACTGAAAGTTATTTTGGGGTTCGTTGGGGTTTTAATTATACCCTTTTCTAAGTCGCTTATGCCATTAAATGGGTCAATCAGTTCACCAAAATTGTTTTTACTGAGATCTAAGGCAAGTGCATTGATTGTAAAATCTCTGCGAAGTTGATCGTCGTGTAAGCTCCCTAATTCTATCTCTGGATTGCGAGAGTCATTCCGGTAGGATTCTTTTCGAGCACCCACAAATTCAATATCGAGATTTTTGTATTTAAAATGTGCGGTTCCGAAATTTTTATAAATGCTTACTTGTTTTACACGTAAAATTTGTGCAACCCTCGCTGCGAATGATGTACCATCTCCTAAGGTAACAATGTCAATATCATTGGAGGGCAACTCTAGTATTAAATCGCGCACAAACCCCCCAATCACATAAGCTGGTTGATTGGTTTCCTCAATAACTTGTGAAATGACTTTGAAAACGGGATGTTTCAATTTAGATGCTAAAAAACTTGCCATCCCAACAAAATTATTGAATTAATGAGGATAATTAATTGTCGTCCTCCTCCTCATCAAAAAAATCTTCTTCATCTTTTTTACGGTAAGAAAAGAGTTCAGGATCTAGATCCTCATCGTCATCGTAAAATTTATTGTATTTAGTCGCCTTTTTATTTTGGGCATCCAATTTACCTTTTTTGGCTTTTAGTTCTGCATCCAATTCGGATTTATTTTTTTCCTTTCCTTTTTTACGCTGGTCTGTTTTAAATTGGTCCGCGACAAAAATATCCGGTGTGGTATGAGATGCATTTAACTCAACATTGGGTCGATAACCGTCCTGCCTCGCTGAATTCCCTAGAGAATGATGAGATGCCGGTTTTGACGGGGTTACAGGGCCTTTATTGCCGGATCTATCCTCAGCTTCTTTAACAGCTATTGGCCTCCCATTCACTACAAATCCGTCCAAGGCACGAATTGATTCTTGTGCCTCATTAAAATCGGGCATTTCCACAAATCCAAAACCTCTAGATTTACCTGTTTCTCTGTCAGTTGCAACGGAAGCTTTAGCTACTTTTCCGTATTGCTCGAATAGCGACTTTAACTGCTCATTCGTAACGCCAAAATCTAATTTGGCAACAAAAATACTGGTCATATAAACTTAAAACGTTGTAATTTATTGATGAATAAATACATTAATGTGAGTCTAAATTAGAATAAAAATCTGACAATTTCACACCAAATCAAAAAAATAACTAAAACAAAGTAAGATTCTTTCAACCGTGGGCCTGTGAGTTTTCTCTATTTTTTTGATTAGGAATTAATAAATTAATGAATAAAAAATTATTTTTTGAAATGATTGAATGGTAAAATAATCATATTATTTTTGTTTGACCCTCTGCGAGTTTCAAAATAGGAAGGGTTATCCTTTCCTCAATTTTGCCAAAAAAATGAAGGGTGAGTTACAAAGTTCTTCACGACACTAAAAAATCCCAAAGCCTATCTTTAAATAATTATTCACGGGTTGTCTTTATCTTGCCATTTAGGTGTCAATTTTACATGTACATTGACATTTAACTTATTTAATATCCTTATTTTTGCATATGCGACTTGTAAAAAATATTCCTCATGATCAATTTCTAATTCAAATTCATCAGTATAACGATAAATATATTGTCAAGATTGGGTTAGGCATGTTCGAGCAAGTGTACAAAATAGAACAACACGAAGTTGAAAATTTTGAAATATTCGAAAGTCAAATACTCAACATCCTGCTGCCTAATGTATTTCAGCGTTTTTTGGCAATGCGCGCAGATTGGACAAAAATTCAAAAATGAATTTCATGAAATATACTTACTTATCAATTTTTAGTTCTCTTTTCCTCTTGGCCTGCAGTAGCGAACCTTCACAGGAGAAAAAAGAGGAAAAAAATTCAGTTCCCGCCGCAGTATTTCAAGATACCTCGGGACTTAAAATTGCATTTTACCAATTAGATAGTTTGCGTTCTCAATTTAACTATTACAAAAAGCAAGACGAGGTGGTTTCTCAGCGCCAACTTGCTTTTCAAAGAGAAGTGCAAAATAGAACTGCAGCATACGAGAAGTATTTACTTCAAAAGGATTCCGAGGCAAAAAAAGGGCTGCTATCCGAAAACGATATGATAGCAGTTCAACAAAAAGCTCAAAAAATGCAAGAGGATATAATGAAATACCAGCAAACAGAGGGAGCGAAAATTCAGGAGGATATGGCCAGAAAGCTGGAGTTAATCGATAAAAAAATTGAAGGAATTGGTAAAAAGTATTCTGAGAAGCATAAAATTGATATTCTTATTGCGCACAGCAAAGGTGGTCAATTTACCTTCATCAATCCTTCCATGGATGTCACAAAGGAATTTATGAATTTCCTTAATGAGAATCAAGATCAATTTGGAAAGAATTAAGATCCATGCACCCATTTATCAAAAAAAGAGAGAATATCGTTGAGTTTATACTATTGATGTATCAAATAGAGGAACTTATTCGAATATTATCGTTTGAGGAGAAGACGGTTCTTAGTTTATTTACAGGTGATTCAGAAAATGAGGATCAAGAGTTGAGAGAATTAAGGACATATTATAGAAATATTATGAGTTCAATGCGTACCCAAGGTATAGAAAAAAGTGGCCATTTGGAGGAAATTAAAGAAATAGTACTCGAATTAATTTACCTTCACAATACACTAATTGCAGTACTCAATGACGAAAAATATAAGGGTCTGTGCGAAGCATGTCGTGAAGATATCCAAGTATTCAGGATAAAGTCAAAACTTGAGCAGCAACACGAGGTTGAGGTATTGTTGCATGCAATGTTTATGAAAATGCAACTAAAATTGCGCAAACAGGAGATTGGCTCAGAAACCGAGGAGTCTATGGATAAAATGCGTCTGCAGCTTGCTTATCTCTCACGAGAATATAAGAAAATGAAATCGGGTGAATGGAATTTTATCCAAAACTAATCCCAAGTTGGAAAGCTTTGAATTTCCATTAGTTTATTTTCACCCTCTGAGGTGATTTTATAAAACCGGTTTTCAATTCCATTACTCATCCCCAAGAATGTACCCTGAATGATGCGCTGATAAGTGAGTAATTGAAGGAAAGTACTCATCGATAATGCGATGTTTGGAGCTTTACATTCGATAAGTATTAATGGCTTATGTGATTTTGAAAAAACAAGAATATCCCACCGTTTTTTTAATTTGCCGTATTCGATTGATTTTTCAATACTTATAAAGGCACTAGGTATTTTGAGCTGATCTAATAAAAAGTATATGTAGTGCTGGCGAACCCATTCCTCTGGGGTTAAGACGAGCCATTTTTTTCTTATGAGACACTTAACTAGAAATTGATGCTCAGATTTTTTTAATTCTAATTTAGCGGGAGGTAAAGAGAGAACTGGGAACGAGAACATTAAATCCCAGGAAGAAGAAGCTCAATATTTTTATACTTTAGGTCAAATACACTCCCTAGAACTTCATTTGTGAGTATACCACGGTAAATGTAAACACCATTTCTAAACCCTTTTTGAGAGCGAATTAATTCGGAAACACCACCTTTATCTCCCATCTCTAGAATGATAGGGGAAAATATATTTGATAACGCAAACGAAGCGGTTCTTGATACGCGCGAAGCAATATTTGGTACACAATAATGCACCACACCGTGTTTATTAAAGGTTGGCTCATTGTGATTTGTTACACGGCTCGTTTCAAAACATCCGCCTTGATCGATACTCACATCAACAACGACAGAGCCTTCTTTCATCGACCTAATCATATCCTCTGTAACCACACAAGTCGATTGACCTGTAGGACTTCTTAATGCGCCGATGACAATATCTGCTCTACGTATGGCCTTGGCAAGTACTTTAGGCTGTATTATTGACGTAAATACCCGAGAACCTATATCGTTTTGCAGTCTTCTAAGGCGCGATAGCGAATTATCAAAAACCTTTACCGAGGCTCCAAGTCCTAATGCCGATCGGGTAGCAAATTCACCTACAGTTCCCGCGCCGATGATAACCACTTCTGTGGGCTGAACTCCAGCAATTCCACCTAACATAATTCCTTTACCTGTGGAAAAACTACTCAATAGTTCTCCTGCGATGAGTATGGAGGTTGTACCGGCAATTTCTCCCAGTGTTCGGACCACTGAAAAAAGCCCTTCCTCGTCTCTAATATAATCCCAGGCTATCGCTGTAATTTTTTTTGCCATTAGATTTTGTAGAATTTGTTTGGGCTGAGTGGCTAACTGAAGGGCTGAAATGAATGTTTGATTTCCTGGCATCATAGCGATTTCCTCCTCCGTCGGAGGTGCAACTTTCAAAATAATGTTACACTCGTAAATCAATTTTGGGTCATGACAAATCTCGCCACCAGCCTCACTGTAATCATGGTCACTGAAATTTGCTCCAGTTCCTGCATCGTGCTCAATTCTCACCCTGTGGCCATTCGCAATGAGCAAAGATACTGCCTCAGGAACAAGTGCCACGCGTCTTTCTTGGAATGAAATTTCTTTGGGGATTCCGATAAAAAGTTCACCTTTTTTCTTCTTTACCTCCAACATTTCTTCTTTTGGGCTTAAACTTCCTTTGTGAAGAAGCGATTGCAATATTTCAGGATTGGTTATCATATGTTACATGAATGATTCTTTTCTCGGTGAGCTCTTCCTTACGAATATACACCCAAATTACATTAGTTGGAAGAAAAAAATCAATTTTTTCTGGCCATTCTATGAAAAAATAAGCAGAGTGGTTAAAAAGTTCTGTGAGTCCAATTTCAAAGCCCTCAATTTCTTTTTCGATCCGGTAGCAATCAATATGGTAAATGGGGTCATCACCCCCATAACGATGAATAATTGTATACGTTGGCGATCCCTCAAAGTCATCTATTCCTAAATATTCAAGGATGTAGCGAATAAATGTTGTCTTTCCAACTCCCATTTCAGCTTTGAATGCATAGATGCCCTTCCCGAAATTTGATACCAGTTTTTCCGCTGCCTCCTTCAGAAATGATTCATTTTCAATTTCCAGAATCATCAGATATGGGAGGAGGTTAAAGGAAATGGTTTGCTATCCTTCCATTGTAAAAGTTCCCAATCATTCCTTGAAAATTTAACGTAAGAGTTAAAAATTATCCAGTCTCCCAAATTGATGTATTGTAAATTTTCTTCTTTGATTTGAAGGGGTAAGTGCCTATGCCCGAAAATATATGCATCTGCTTGAAGTTGCGGGTGATTTTTTTTTAAATATTGGTATATGGATTCAAATTGAAGTCCCTTAAATTCCTCGTCAAGATGACCTGTTTTTTTGCGACTCGATTTGGAAAAATATTGTGCCAAGGACAAACCAAAGTTGGGATGAATCCTTGCGAAAAACCATTGGGAAACTTTACTTCTGAAAATCTTCTTGATGATTTTGTATTTTCGATCACCGGCGCCAACTCCATCCCCATGCGCCAGGCGAATTTTTGTCTGATTCAACTCGATCTCAAGTTCATCAGCGTGGATTTTTACACCGAGTTCTTTCTCAAAATAGTCGAACATCCACATGTCGTGATTCCCCCGAAACAGGTGTACCTCAATACCTTTATCAACCAGTTGGGCAATTTTGGCTTGAATGCGTAAAAACCCCTTGGGGATAACGCGTTTATATTCAAACCAAAAATCAAAAACGTCACCCACAAGAAATAGGTGAGTGGCATCTTTCGAAATAAAGTTTAACCAATCAACAACTCTTTGTTCTCTTTCTTTCGAGCTCCTTTCGTCGGGTGCACCAAGGTGAAAGTCTGAAGCAAAGTAGGCGATAGATTCCATAATTTAAAAATCGACTAGTATCCAAAAATTTTAAACAATTCAGCCTCTAAGGCGGCCCCTCTTAAATTTGTTTTAATAACTTTTCCTTCCTTGTCAAGTAAAACAGTGAAAGGAACCCCAGTGACCTCATACATTCTTGCCACTTTACTGTTCCATCCTCCCAGATCACTCACATGGTATGGCCAAATCAGTTTGTCTTTTTCAATGGCCTCGAGCCATTTGGCTTTGTCGTTATCCAGAGATACACTTAAGATTGTAAAGCCTTCTTTTTCATATTTTGCATGAGTTTTAACGACGTTCGGATTTTCGCGTCTACAAGGTCCGCACCAAGAAGCCCAGAAATCAATCAGCACAATTTTCCCTTTTAAGTCGGATAATTTCATGGATTTCTTACCCTTAATTGGTTTTGCTAAGATTTCTTCAAAATCTGGAGCGACTTTTCCTTGAACAAGGGGTTTGCCTTCGTCTAATTTGTTTTTAAAATTTGTGAATTCAGCAACATATTGCTTCACGAGGGAACTTTGTCCAAATACTTGTTGCAACTGAGATAAGATACCGTCATATCCTTCCATATCGTTTTGCATATTCAAAACTGAAAGCGCAGCAATGAGAGCAGGGGAATTTTGATTCGCACCTGTGAACGTTTGAAGTTCATTTTGAAATGAAAAATATTGCTTTTGCATATATTCATTTATCTCTTTCTCCTTGCTTTTATCTGCTTGAATTGCTCTGTTTGCCGAGTCGATTTTTAATTTCCACTTATCTGCAATAACTAAAAAATCAAACATGGCCTTTGAATCACTCGAGCCGATAATATTACAAAATTTCTCAAATTGCTTACCGTCGGCATAAATTTTCAAGGAGGTTGTATCTTTGATGATCAAACAAATGGTGCGCTGACCCACTTGAAATTGGTAATAATCCGGTTGATCATAATTGTAAAGTGCTGAAAAATTTCCACTTGCGTCCGGTATAATGGATAGGGTCTTTTCCATTGACTGATCGTTTTCATTTGCACTGATTGGTTTTAAAATAAATTCTTTTTCATCGGAGTTGAAAATCATTCCAGAAATTCTAACGGTTCCTTTTTGAGCCACTAGTTGGCAGGAAAGAATTACGGTAAATAACAATAATAAATTATTTCTCATCATCGAGCGCTTTTTTAATAGTTTCCTCTAATTCAGGCTCTCTCAACCCTTGAGCTAACAAAAGTCCGTTCCTGTCGAGTAGCATCGTATACGGGATTGAATTAATTCCAAATTCCCTCACAACATAAGAATTCCAACCATCTAAATCGCTAATATGATTGGGCCAAATAAGTCCGTCAGCAGCAATGGCTTCCTCCCATTTTTTGTAATCCTCGTCTAAAGAGATGGAAACAATTTCCAATCCTTTTGACTTATACTTCTTGTACATGGCAACTATATTGGGATTCTCTTTCCTACAAGGACCACACCACGATGCCCAAAAATCAACCAATACAACTTTTCCCTTGAGCGTTGCGATATCAAATTCTTTACCTTCTAGCGTTTTCAATGCGAATTGAGGTCGAACCATGTTTAATGTTCTACGAAATCTTTTAGCAGGATTCGTATTAGGATAATTGAATTCGAAGGCTGTTACCACCTCTTCCAATACTTTAATATTATCTGCCGAGGGAATTAAGAAATACAATAACACCACATTAAATGGATTTTCAGGTTTTGAGAGCATTTCAGATTTAGCAAAAGTTGTTAGTTTTTGAAATGATTCTTCAGGGGATAACCCAGGTTGAGGAGCCGTGAATTCGGCAAATTTATTTAAAGTCCCGCACCATTCAGTACCGCTTGCGTTTGGTTTAAATGCAAATTCAGCAGCATTGGTTTGCAGGGTAATATAATCTCCCGGCAATAAAGATAGTGGAATAGCTGTTTTAAGGTTTGGAATGGTTAACTGGTATACATTTAACTCCTTAATATTTCCGGTCAATTCAAAACTACCGTCCTCCGAAATTTGCGCTTTTGAAATATTCTCAAGTTTATTTTCCTCAGGGAAAGGTAAATCGAGCGAAATCTCCATGCCTTCTGCTCCCTTTATTACACCTTTTATGGTTACACTTTTGGCCTTTTCTCGATTTGTGTCTTCGTTATAGGAATCGCTTAAATCTCTGTTTTGATAAACGAAATATCCGACTGCACCTAAGGCAACGAATAAGATGATTAAATACGGTAAATATTTTTTTATCATCATGATTTAAAGTTCTTCAAGCATTTGTCTCAATAAATCATTGGATGTTTTAGGATCGGCTTTCCCTTTTGAAACCTTCATCAATTGGCCCATAAAGAAACCCGTGAGCTGTTTTTCTCCGTTTTTAAAGCGCTCAACCTCATTGGGATGATTATTAAAAACTTCTTGAATAAAAGCTTTTAAAGAGTCTTCCGAGGAATCTTGAATCAAATTTAAATGCTCAGCAATCTGAATAGCCTCCTCCTTCGACACAAGCATTTCAGGAAATATTCGTTGTGAAGCCATTGAAGTTGAGATTTTACCTTGTTCAATTAAGGTTATTAATCCAGATAGCCGTTGTGGTGTAATGGGAAATTGATCAATTTCAACGCCAAATTCATTCAAATATGATTTCACATCGCCCATCATCCAATTAGCTGCCGCTTTGTAATTTGATGTGTAAGCAATTAACTCTTCATAGTATAGAGCAATTCCTTTGGAATCTGTTAAATTATAGGCATCATAGGAGGAAAGCCCAAAAACCTTGGTGTATTTTTCAAAAAGCACTCTTGGTAACGCAGGCATTGTCTTTTCTACCGATTGAATGTAAGTTTCGTCAACAGTTATAGGTTGTAGGTCCGGTTCTGGAAAATACCGATAATCGTTCGCAGCCTCTTTCGTTCTCATGGAAATGGTTATTCCTTTAAGGGCATCAAAAGCCCGTGTTTCCTGCGTTAATGTTTGCCCATTTTCAATGGCCTCAATTTGCCGACTTATCTCAAACTCTATGGCACGTTGCACGTTCCGAATAGAATTCATGTTTTTAACTTCAACTTTTGTTCCGAAAGCCTTTTCACCTTTTAAACGCACGGAAATATTCGCATCACAGCGCATAGAACCCTCTTCCATATTTCCATCGCAAATTTCCAAGTAACGTAGAAGTTTTCTAACCTCGGTCAAATAATTGTAAGCTTCAGTAGAGCTTGCAATATCCGGTTCAGTAACAATTTCCAATAGGGGAGTACCTGCACGGTTTAAATCTACCAATGTGTCGTAAACATCCACGTCATGGATGCTTTTTCCAGCATCTTCTTCCATGTGAATACGCGTCAATCGAATTGATTTTTCTTCTTGGTTTTCATCGCGAATGATAATACTTCCTCCTGTGCAAATTGGGGTTTTATCTTGTGTAATTTGGTACCCTTTAGGTAAGTCAGGGTAGAAATAATTTTTTCTTGCGAAATGCTGTTCCGGTGCTATTTTACATCCACAGGCTATCCCCAATTTAACAGCATATTCAATTGTTTTTTTATTCATAACGGGTAAGGTACCGGGGTGACCTAAAGTTACGACACTCACTTGCGTGTTGGGCGAAGCACCATACTCGTTGATATCATTCGAATAGGCCTTTGATTTGGTTAGCATTTGAGCATGCACCTCTAAACCAATTACCGCCTCGTATTTTGCTTTTATTGAATCGTCGATTGCCATTAAATTCTTGAAATTAATTCTTTCATAATCAAGGTCATTTTTGGTTCTTGCCTACTCGCTACCTCAATGACATCCTGAACACTTACTTTTTGTATTTTTCCACGAACACCCAAGTCAGTGATTATAGAAATGGCAAAGCAGGGGATTTCCATGTGTCGCGCAACGATAACTTCGGGTACGGTAGACATTCCAACGGCATCTGCTCCAATTATCCTGACATAAGTATATTCAGCCGGAGTTTCAAGGGTTGGCCCTGTCAATCCTGCGTATGTTCCGACAGCAATACGAATGTTATTTTCTGCGGCTATTTTTTGAGCTAAGGATATCATTTCAGGATCATAAGGTTCACTCATATCCGGGAAACGTGGGCCGAGCTCATCTATGTTCTTTCCAATGAGCGGATTTCCCGGAAACAAATTAATATGATCGTTTTGAATCATTATTTCACCAACTTCAAAATCTGGATTTACACCTCCTGAAGCGTTGCTCACAAAAAGTCGCTCAATTCCAAGTAATTTCATCACGCGCACCGGGAAGGTTACTTGTTGCAGGGAATAGCCCTCATAGTAATGAAATCGGCCTTGCATAGCCACCACATGTTTTCCTCCTAACTCTCCAAAAATTAATTTACCGGAATGACTCTCTACTGTGGAGACAGGGAAATTAGGAATTTCTTCGTACGAAATCTGATCTATGATGTTAATTTCCTTTACAAGACCTCCCAGTCCGGTTCCAAGTATGATACCAATAGAGGGCTTAACATTTGTTTTGGATTTAATATAGTTTACGGAGGCTTCAAATTGTGCTAACATAAGCTAAGATAAGTTGATTAAATTCTTGTTCATTTTCTAATGTTGTCTCGATGGGAATATAAAACCAAGGATAGTTTGAAATCCCCCATTTTTCGATGAATGGAAGCAAACGAACATAATCTTTTTCGGTTGTTACAATACTCCAATCTTTACTTACAAAGGTATCAATTTTTTCATGAATGCCTTGAATTTCTCTCGCTGAGAAATTGTGATGGTCCGGAAAAGAAATATGTTCAATTTGTGAGGTTTTACTTACGAATTCAATGAGCGATTTTGGCTTGGCAATTCCTGTTATTACGAGTACTTTGGTAGAAATATTTTTGCAATTTCCAAAAGGGACAGGGGGAGCATAGGATATGCTTGCGAAAAAAATGGGTTTATTGTACTTCGCCAAGCTTTCTGTCAATTTATTCTTTTGGGTTTCAGGAATATGTTCTGGGCACTTTGTGACGACGATGATATCAGAGCGTTTGGCGCCACTTCTTCCTTCTCTCAAATTGCCAACCGGCAGAAGGCAATCGTCAGTAAATAACGAATTGTAGGTGGTCAAAAGTACAGAAAAACCAGCCCTTACTCTGCGGTGCTGAAAGGCGTCATCGAGAATAATTATACTTTTAGCGAGCTCTTTCTTCAAGGCGCGAATTCCGAGTTCCCGGTTTTCCGAAACTGCAACTTTCACATTTTTTTTAAATCTTCTAAAATAAAGCAGTGGTTCGTCTCCAACTTCTTGTGCCCTATGCTTTTCATTCAGTAAAAGAAAGCCTTTGGTATTTCTTCCGTGTCCACGAGATAAAATATCAACTGAATGGTGCTCGCTCAATAGTTTTGTGAGGTAAACGGTCATTGGGGTTTTTCCCGTACCTCCTACTGACAAATTTCCCACTGTAATGGATTTTTCGGGTATATGGTAGCTACTCAAAATGGACCTATCGAAGAGAAAATTTCTTGAAGTGGTAATCGCCCACCAAATAAGGCTAAATGGAAAAAGTAAACGCCGAAGCACTTTTGTAAAATTCACACTTAACTAACGTGATAATCAGAAAATTCTTGTTCGTCTGCATAATAATAAATGCGAATTAGGGCAGTGTCATTCATGAAATCTATTTTACCAACTTCTACACGATTGATACTAAGACCCGTTCTTTTTTCCAAATCTCCCTTCATTGCCTCATAATTTTCAGGGGTAATCAAATCAATACGTTCATAATTAATGGTTTTGCGTGTTTCATGTTTCATTAACCACAAGCGCTCCAGAATGAATGTTAAGGCAACGGTAACAATATTAATAATGGCAATTTCCGCTACACTTATATTGTTCATTCCCAATGCGTTTACAACGCTAAGACCGATCACCAAAAATAAATAAGTCATTTCTTTTATTTCGATAGCGTCAGTACGGTAACGTATAATACCAAAAATAGCAAATAGACCAAGCCCCATTCCTGTATCAATATCCAATTTTTTTAGACCAAAGCAGAGGAAAAAGGTAATCATTCCTATCAGGTAATAGGTGAATAAATAATCCTTTCTTTTTGTTTTTGAATAATATAAATAGCGAATGATTATGGTTAAAAAGAAGAGGTTTACAAACATCCTCAATAAAAGTATGTAAATGTCATTGTCAAACCAAGTAATGTCGGTATTTTCAAATAACAGGCTGAAATTAGTGTTCATTTTTTTCAATTTTATTCAAAAAAAGTAACTTCTTTTTGAATCGGTTAAATTTAAGTTTTTCCTCGCCATATAGCTCCATAGATCCAAGACAATATTTGCTCAATCGATAGGGTCGAATACATTGCGCTTTCATTAATACGAAAAAAGGAGAATTTCGGTTCAATTCTTCCTGTTTTAATTCTGAAATTATTAAATGCGGGAATTTTTTTTCGGTATTTTCGAAATGAAATTTAATGTTAAAATCTAATGTTAATCGTTCATTTATCTTTTTATGCACCAAGGTAATACGCTGAAAAGAATTCCACATGGTGGGTAGAAGGTCAACATCCTTCTTTAAATGTTTCAAGATAAATTCCTTTTGCTTAGAATCAAACTTGTTTTGAAAATTAATAGTTTCAATTCTTTTCTTATCCGTGCGACCTTTGAATTTATGTTTAATCTCTAGAAAATATAAATTTGATTCAACATATTTACGAATACGTACCTTGAATCGATTTCCTTTTCCGTTGTGATGATCTCTAAAAAACCGAAATTGG
>Ga0194117_10002249_pt1 | contig 20856 bp, 7 predicted proteins | sample TA2MahsurfametaG_FD_160579 | JGI IMG/M metagenome (GOLD analysis project Ga0194117, IMG submission 160579) | Freshwater microbial communities from Lake Tanganyika, Tanzania - TA2015009 Mahale N1 surface | ecosystem: Environmental > Aquatic > Freshwater > Lake | place: Tanzania: Lake Tanganyika...
TATTTTTAGTTGATTATTCTCTATCATTTTTTATTGAAGCTTTTGATATCTAGTTTAGAAAATGATAAATCTTAGGATGTAAAACTGCTCCCTTATTATATAACATTCATTCATATGGATATTTCTCAAGATAAAAACCAACTCCGCAAAAGCATAGTCAAAGAAGAAAACTCATAATCAGGACAGTTCCAATAGTAGCCCTACCGATGGGTTATTATTGTTTTGGCAGCCTGCTCAATGGTTCTCAATGGACTTCTCAATAATATCATTATCCCGATTGCCAATAAACTCACCCTATTGTATGATCAATCTCCTAAAGTGGTCAACTTGGCTACCATTATGTCCTTCCTCATTTTTTCACTTATCAACATCCCGATAAATTATTTCTTAGATAAAAAAGGTATAAAAATGGGTTATAGAATCGGAATGGGGCTCTACTTAATTGGAATGTTTTTTGTGTGTCTTGTGAATGTTAGTTTTCCATTGGTCATCTTTGGATACATCATTTTTACCTTTGGACAACCTTTTATACTGAACACGCCTGCCAAAATTGCCACTTATTGGTTTTTCCCCTAAAATGTAGCAAATCACATATTTAGAGATCACTTGCAACTACAATTTTAGTTGGCTCAGGGATCATTGGATCAGGCTTAGGTTTTGCTATTCCTACCCTGACTATTAAATAAGACAGCTAAGGAGAATTTGCACAAAGACAGGTTTTTTCACTATACTTGGGCTATGCTCTGGCAACTGTTGTACTTCTGATCATTAACGTGGGATTTCTAAAATAAAAACCAAAAACACCTCCATCAAACATTGTCAAAAAATAGGAGCTATCCTTTAAGTAGACTTTTAAACATATCAAAAACGATAAAAACATTTGGATGTTCTACATCTGCTACTTTCTTATATATGGTAGCTTCCAAACTTTCGCATCAAGTGCCAATCTACTGATAAAACCTTTCGGAGCTTCAGATTTAGACATATCAATAGCCGCAATTTGTCTAATCCTTCTAGGAACTGCAGGTGCAATATTTAGTTCTTTGATCCTTAAAAAATACAGATGCTACAAACTCATGTTTAGAGTCTGTTGCGTTGGAGCTTTAACATGTATAATCCTTTTGGCGATACAACTGGTTACTGTTGAATCTGTCACCCTTATCAAAATAAATGTGGGTATTCTCGGATTATTTCTAACTCCTATAATTCCGATTTGTTATGAACTCGGATGTTAAATAGCCTTCCCAATCGGGTAAGCTCAAATAACAGGTCTATTAAATGGCAGTTCCTTAATTTGGGCATTCATTTCTGATGCTCTCTTGACAGTTATAATAGGTTTTGGTTCGAAGTAGCAATCAATGATTTTTATCATTGTCCTTATCGTTTTCATCTTGATAGGCAATATTCTTTGCTTCATCATAAAAATTGATCTAAAAAGAAAAGCTTTTGAAGAAACTCTCAGTGATTCTTCCACAAGATAAACACAGATCTAGAACGATCCCAACAAGATTATTGAAATGGCGAATGTAGATCTCGTAACAAAGTCGGTAGACGAGAATGATAACACTCAGTACAACGATTTGAATTAATAAAAACTATGATGATTTATTATGGTTAAGTTTTAATATCATTCAGATCGATCATAAATATCACTCAAAATCATTTTCATACTTTCTTTTACTCTTTCAAAACTTAATCATTTATGAAGTAATGATCTCTGTAAAACTTTTAGAAAAATTATTTGAAAGGATTCGAACTATTGTGAATCTAGAAGATGTTGGGATTATTAACAAATTTTTCAGGTAATAATAAATTCTCTCTGTTTATATTTTCTTTGTATTAAAAAGTAGGTATTATAATATTGAGTTTGTTCTCTTATCTACAAATAGACCCTATCTAAATTTAGCCTTTATTATTTATTTCGTTTAACTCTATACTTTTGCCGCTGCTTTCGGAGTATTTTTAGTTCTTTCTATCTTTCGGTGGAAATATTTCGACTAGACATAGGTTTGGTAGCTCAATTTTTTCTTACTTAAGAACACTCGGTTCTTATTTACGATCAATAATAGAGATTTATTGTTGTTTTTTCTTGATATTTGATGTGATAAAGTTTCCTTAAAGAGCTTCTTTGCGCATTTTATCAGCATTCAAAACCATCTGATCCTCCAGACAAAACTTAGTAATTTCTTCTCTTAGATGTTTGGTATACTTCTTAAGCAATTCTAACTCATTTGATTTCTAAGATGTATTAATACCTTTAATTCTAGAATAAAGTAGTTGAAATCTGTTTTTCAAAGAATTTTCAGTTCTATTTTTGAAGAAACGAGTTATCTGACACCATTTTCGCTGGCAATTAAACTTCAAGTAACCACATATTAACATATAGTCTTACTGCTTAGACCAAGCACCTTTCTTTATACTTGGATCCAAAAAACTATTGAAGTGTTCCCTACACTGTTTAGGCTGCCGGTAGATTTTATTTTAGTCAGGATTACGTTTGAAAAGTTATTTTGAAATAGTTTTCCATTTATTTTAATTATTTTTGTATAAACTTTACAACTCACTGAGCAAATACTACTCTTATTTAGTCCAAGCATACATCGTCACAGTTATTTTTTTGAAGCCCATCCATTTAAATAAACATTCCTCAGCACTAGTACCCACAACCATGTTTTCAATCATTTCCCAGCATTATTTATGAAATTGTACCTCTTAAAGAGATATAGAGTTAGTTTGGCTAAATTCTACTACTAACCATACTATAATTGATAGGTCTTATAGAGACCAGTTCTTCTTAACTGTTCCTGTACGTACCATTCTGAATTATTGTAACTGTACCTTTAATATCGTGCTTATGAAGTCTTTATTACATCTTTTTCATTTAACTTTTTAATAATTTCCTCAGGAATGCAATGTTATCGCAAGGCTTGTAAAGGGAGTGTCATCTCTCTAAAAACTCCTAGATCTCGAACATAATTAATCATTTTTTTTAATTTTTCGGCTTAAGAATTTAAAAATGCCTTTGTTCTCTATTTTTCTTCATTTGCATTAAGATGTTCCTATCTCTTAGGCTACATGAAATCTTATTCCTTGCAAGAGTCTAAATATTTCTAGTCAATCGATTCTTCGACTTTTTACATTGGAAAGAGCTCTCACAACTAATTATTATGAAACCCAGACAAGCCAATGCTTAACATATCAAACTTTATACTTTCTTAACTATTAATTTTCAAGGTTAAGTGTATAGATGAAAGTTTATCATTTTTGAAAAAATAAAATTAAAACTTTATAAATATTTTCTAACATTTTTATCGTCGCTTTATTGGATTTGTTATATTACTTAGGAATTATTTCAGCGGCCAACATCTAAAAAAATAAATCAGCCATCCCACAAGGATGTTACTAACACATCTAAGAACCTATTAACTATTTAGGAGTTTTCTAAAACTAAATTTATGGAAAAGTTTCAGATATACGGTATGTAAAGGCACAATAATAACTTTTAATGTTCAAAGAATAACATTAAATCTTAGTAACTTTCAAGAAAAGAAAAAATTTATCGATATATAAGTATAAATAGTGTTTATATTAGAAAAAGTATAAAATTATGAAAAAATAATTGAAAATTTTTAATACTTCAGTAATTCTGTCTTGTAATGCACAGAAAAAAAGATGTTATTGTTTAAAAATCATGTCTTTAGACAAGAACTTTTATCTTAATCTAACATAAATTGTAAAATCTTGTAAAAAATACAGAAATCTGTTTGACATCATTCCTTCAAAATGAGATTATAAGCTGAAAAAAATTTGATTGTGTTGAGTTGGGCGAGTTTTTTAAATAATATCTTCGCGCTATTCTAATTCCAATAGATTTTGGCTTATTTATTATCAGATTTGCCTCCAAAATGAGTGAACACTCTACACTTACTACCAAAGTTAATCCTCTCATGAATTTATTCCTTAAGCGATAAGCAGCTCAACCTCTTCCCGATAAGAAACCCACTAAGAAAGTTAAAATCAATTAAGAGTAATTATCCAACAATATAGTAAACAAACAGACCCACTCTACCAAATACTATCATGGCGAGATGATATCAAACCCTACTCACCACCTCCTCCCCACTCATATCGCACTTACAATGAAGTGAGTATCACCAATGCCAACCCAGAAAACTGGGGAACTAACCTTCAAGGCATTTTCATCAATGTTGACTGGACTACAACTTCAATGTAGTCATTTGTACATATGAATCTACTAAGAAAAAATTGACCTTTAGCAATAACGTGCTTAGCAATGGAATGATTTTTGTTTGGGGAACCAAGACCAACATAGGTGAATTACTTGATCACTTCGAGCAAATGGGATATGTGTATGCAGAAAACTTTATCTTTGTGTCGTTAAGTCGCTCCAAAATCCCAGCTAAATCTTAGAAACAACTCGCAGGGAACAAATCCCTCTTCAATTTTTTTGGCAAGCCTCAGGAAAAAGAAAACACAAATAAGTCTAACTTGAAAGTTGGTTAAGGTCTTTCTAATGTTGATTACTAGATAGGTCGAGTTAGTGACCCAGCTTCTATCTTTCTTAATAGTGAATCTTAATATTTTGGAGGCAGTCAACGAGTTTTGTATATGTTTAGGAAGATTAATAAAAAATAATCATTAGAGCTCAGACATCAACGCACAAGTGATGTATACTTTACGATTGGAGATGGGTAGAAACTTGATTGGAAAGCTAAATAAGTGGTATATAAAATGATATAAACGTTATTAATCAATGCCAACTACAAATAGAAGCAACCCTTGAAACTTTTAGAAGTTTGGGGACAGCCAGAGCATAACAGAAAAGGGTGGATTATGATAAACTAAACTCCTGAATTAAAATTAGAAAGAAATGAGGGATCTTTAGCTGAATGATTAGCGTTACAAATATCAATGAAGAATCATTTTTACTCAAAATTTTAGTTCCTAAAATTCTATACTACCTTATTTTTACAAAAAAGTCTCAAGTATGATGAATGTAATAGCAACAAGTAAGTAATATATATTCATGTTGATTTTGTAGGGGTTATAATTGATTATTTATCTCCAAATGAAGCTCATTTTCTTAGCCCTCATTGCCCTTTTCGCTTGCTTTGCTGCTGCTCAGCAATGTACCGAAGCCATGCAGATTGCCTGCGTCGATGACTTCAGACTTGCCTACCCTGTCTGCAAAAAGGCTGCTGAAGCCGGAGGATCAGACACTGCTGCTGATCTCGCTTGTTTGAAATATTTCAACAAAATGCAACCCGAATGCTGGCCTTGCATCTGCATGATCGCCAAGATGGAACACCTTGAAATCAAGGGATGCTGATTCTCTAAAAATAATCTTTTATTTTTTCATCTAAAAACTACAGTTTTGCACAACCAATAAACTTGAATTCTTGAATCAAGTACATGGAACGATGCTGCTTTATTTACTACTTTTAATAATTATTTATATGAGTTTTTTAAAAACTAAGCAAAATGATATGTATGTTTGAACTCTTCAGTTGAGTTTGACTTTCTTGCTACCTCTAAGTTAGAAAATATTTACTTTTAATTCACTCTCTCCAAAAAGTTAAATATTAAATACTCTGAGTTATCGCTCTGGGAACGCATCCTCACTCTCAACCGTTTCGGCGCTTAAATCTAATCTCCAGCTACCATAGTTTGCCTTGATTTTGAATTGCTAAACAAAAAATCTTTTTTGGGGGATTTTTGAAAATTCTGAGTAAAATTTTCACTCCCATCAATCTCTAAAATCGTCTCCATGTTGCCTCTCACAAGAAAATCTGTTTCACCTTCATTAGATGTAGAGGGTGGTGGGAGAGGAGTCTATAACTCCAAAAGTGGAATCTAATCTACGGGATCTTCCTGAGGTCTGAGTTAAAATGTTAAAACTTGAATAAAGGCGCAGGTGGGCCGTATATTTCATAATATTCCTCATAATTCATGGAGGAATAGAAACGTTCGCGTTGTGATTTTCTTTTGAAAGTGGTGAGAAACTCCTTTTACATGTTCCAGTTATAATATTGTGGTAATTTAAGCTGAAATCAATAAAAAAATGCCATTACATGACTCGTTTGCATAATTTTAAGATCAAACGAAGACATAATCATAATTCGAAGAGAAGTATGCAGTTTTGAAGGAGGATAATTTATATCCTGTTTTTTATTGGACATAAATTCAACTAAGCTCCTTAATTATGAGATAAGTCAATATAAGAGACTTGCATTTAACAAAGATTTTGAAATTTATTTATGAATACAAAATTTATCCGTAAAGATCAGTATTACTCATAAATAGTTGATTTTTGTTTCTGGCGGTTCTAATAGTTCACAAAATAATTTTTGACGATATCGTATAAACTCTAATCTCGAAAACCAACCATCAATTCTATATTCTTAACAACCTACTACACTCCCATATGCTATCTCACCTTTATTCGATACATTCTCTTCCCTACCTCTACTTTTATGAAAAATAACAGTTTGAAGTTGTTAACGAGTTTCTACTTCCTAGCTGATTAACGTTGTTACAAAGTAAAAGGATTCACTTCGCTTGAACTGTTACTAAGATAAGGCTTTAAACTATTAATTCTTTTAATTTCTCTTGATTTTTGCATTCTCAGCAAGTGTTCATTCAGTCCTACAGGAGTTACTTCTGGATAAAAGGGGACGGGATTGGCTCTAAAATTTTAACAATACTCTTCCTACTCATCAATAATATGATTAGTATTGTATTTTTCCTATTAATGTTTGAGTTGATGATTCGTCTTGGGTTACAAATAACGAGATTGGACAAGCTCGGTTTTTGGATGCAGTTCAGGTTAAAATTTACAATTTTTGAACTATTCTTCTATCTTCTTCAAAGCCTAGAGATTCTTTCTATATGTATAGACATTATGCAATCTATACAACTGTTCACTTCGATTACATTTTTCACTTATATCAACAGGCGAAACTTCCCCAGATAAAATTTGCCTGTATCCTTCCACCACTGATTTGATTACTCTAAAGAAAGCGAGTTACTATTGCTCTTTTTCGCTCAAAAATTTGCCATTAAACTCGATAAACTTAAAGAAGATGTTTTTTATTAATGCTTCGGTTTGTTCAGCGGGTTTTTAAAGGTCTAATAGTGTGATTAGAGTGTCATAAATAAGACCTGTAGGAACATAGTCGTCACCAAAATTGATCAGTTTGAGCAATCTCCATGCATTAAGGACAGGATGCAATGTTTTTTATACTCCGAGTAAGCACTAATGAAGTTCTCCCCATTCTTGAATAGTATAATAGCCTTTTTGTTACTGATTTTGTGTCCTCAAAACTATTTCTTTGAGCTCTTATGGCTTCAGACTTTTGATTAAAGCATCTCTTTATTACTACATTCTTATTATTTAATTTATTTACTTTAACTTATATCTTTGACTTTAAAGAGAGTAATTTAAATACCTGTCTATTTAGATTAGAAGTTATTGATAGGTAATCATGGTATTTATGGTTTATCAAATATTTATAATAAATAGAATGTAGGACAGCGTTGAATTTTCTGCGAACAATCAAGAACGAGGAAAGTAAGTTGAAAAGTATAAAAAAGTAGCTGTGCTTGGATAAGGATCAATGGGAAAAGCTTACCTTGTTGAAAATGCATAGGATTAAAAGCAGTATGTGATGAAGAGAATCAACATCGGCCACTTAAATGAAAAATAGAAATAGAATGCTCTCAGATAAGCACAACTGCATAGTCTATTCACACATCCTAACATTATTCAACTGAAATAAGTCTATCAAACAACAGGATAAAAACTATGCATTATTATGTAGTATGCAGAAGGTATGATTTCCAGCATGTAGGAGGAGATTTAGAGCAGTTCATACAGGCCCAAAATGGTAAACTGTTATCTGAGACTACCATTCTTACTATGTTCATACAATTGTGCCTCGGGTTGCAAGAAGTTCACGCTAAGTAAATTTTTGCTTATTAAGACTAATTGTTCACAGGGATATCAAAACTGCGAACGTATTCCTCAATAAAAATAAAGAGTTGAAAATTGGAGATTTTGGTATCTCCAAATCGTTGGATCAAAGTGTAATGGCTGCTACTGCTATGATAGGGACACCTTATTACTTGAGTCCAGAGATGGTCTAAGGGAAGCCATACTCAACCAAAGCAGATATCTGGGCGTTAGGTGTCATTCTTTATCAACTATGTAGTCTGAGACTACCATTTGAAGCAAATTCTCTACCAGTTTTGGCCCTTAAAATTTTAAAGGGTTCTTTTCCTCCAGTTCCAAACCAATTCTCCAAAGATATCAAGGCTTTAATATTACAAATGCTGCAGGTGGACCAAAAGAAAAGACCATCTATCGACGCAATATTGCAAAGACCTTTTATTTTTAAGCTTTTGCCAAAATAATAACAGGTCCGTCAGAACGGGAAGCAATAATAAAAAAAGCAGCAAATCAAAGAAAAGTAGAAAAAACTAGAATAAAAGAAAGATAAGTTGATTCTCCAATAGAAAGAACAAAAATAGAGGTAGAAAGAGCAAAAGTAAAGATCGAAAAGATAAATGGCAGAGAAGAGATAGGAAGAAAGAAGGAAAATGAGGGAAGATATCAAGAAGAAAGTACTTGCTTTACTATATAGAGGAATTAGAAAGAATATGAGACCCAGAAAGTAACCACCAGTAACACTCTAGAAACACCCTCTCTCAAATATGAGACTAAAAAAAGCCCAATTAAAAGTCCTAAAATTGATGTTACAAAACCTATAAAAAATACAGTTTTTACAAAACAAGCTAAAAGCTAATAACAACCATAGCCTATCAAACCTTGGCTAGCAAAGAAGCCTCAATAAAAAAAATAAGTAACAGTCTAGATTTTCGTGCCAGAGATGAAATCTAAATAGCCAGTAAAATAGCAACTTTTAGTAGATTTTAAAGTCTAAATCTTCGAAAGCAAGAAACCTGATACAAAATCAGCTCAATTTACCAAGCAATAGTTAAAATAATAAGGTCGAAAATCACTGCCTTTTATTGATCCAGTAAATAACTATCACTTCAACTAAAGTAAAAAATAATAAAATTAAAAAGAATCAGTCTATTCCTAATAAGAATACTATCCTTCCGAAGATTCAGATAATGATTTTGGTGAGATACTCAATAACATTAAAAATTTAAACGAAATTACAAAAAATTTGCCAGATCCTACACGATCAGTTTGCTTGTATGAATAGTCCTAGAATTTTGATAATACTGTACAGGTCAAACCTCCTCCTAGACTTGAATAAATCGATAATCTTTATGATTTACTTAACTCCGAATCTTTGTAGGAGTTAAGAATGTTGCTTGAGCAAAAATTGGGCTAAAACAAGTTCATGTCTGCCTACACTGTTGTAAAATAGCATGTACATACTTTATAATATAGTTGGACAGTTACTACTAAATGCTTGGGTAGAAGCTGAACGAAATCTAAAGATAAAATCTAAAGTAGAGGTATGTCTTTAATAAAAAATTGCTGAGAGAAAAACTCAATTTTTTGACCGAAGACTAGTTTGAAACAAACGTAGAATTGTTGTACACTCTACTTATGTACGAAGATCTCTAGATGCAAAAGAACCAGCAACAAGAAAAAGGTCCACAACAGAGCAAATATTAAAGGTTGATTTGATTATATTATTGTCTCTATTATTTATATGAAAAGTAAAGCAAAGGTTGAGAAGGTGATGTTAAGGTAGAGTGATTGTTAAACAAGTGAGACGGGCGATTGGTCTAGTGGTATGATTCCTGTTTAGGGTACAGGAGGTCCCGGGTTCAATTCCCGGATCGCCCCTTTTTATAAACTTTTTATAAAGAAATATTCTTACAAAAGATACACAACAAATATCACTCAATATCTTTTTAATTGATCTTACTTAATCTTTTACTTCTTTAATTATGCTCTTTTTGCCTTATTTGTAGGTAGCATATAATTTAACCTACCTTACTTGTAGTTTTTATAGATTATTTTAGAGTATTTCTACAACTATGCTGCACATCTGCAGTAAATTGATTAAGGCTTGTTATAGACTCTACAGTTTTTGAAAATTTTATCAATATCCTTAAAGAAATCGTCTATATCTCTGTATTGATTTCTATTCAACTTTATTTCTATAGTTTGCAGATCCATCGGTTCTTTCACAATTCTTCGATAATCAGGGACTTCTTTTAAAGATACAGGATTTCTGAAAGGTTATGAACTTTAATTATTTTTTAGCAAAACTAATATATTTTTAGCTTCCTCATTAAAACTATTTATCTTTTGCTTGAGAATTTATTAGTGTTATTACCATGTCCACCCAGATTCTACTACACCTGGTATGTCCAGAGGATTGATCTTAAAAGTTTCAATTTCACCAAGCCCATTCATTCTAGTAAAAGGTTATTCCTTCTTTATCTTTAATAAAGTCCAAGCATCTAATTAGTATTTAGTAATTGCTCGTTCTTTTATTTTTTTCATAACGAATTCTTTTTGTCTTTTGATGATTTCATCTATCTATGAGTACTTGATGGTTGGATGTACATAGCACTCCATCAGAGTTCCTCCTTCATAGTGCTTGATATGTCCTTCCCATCTTTCGGGAAGCATTCTGAAAGTTTAGCTAAATCCTTGTTTTTTAAAATACCGCAAAGCCAAATTATCAGCATAAGTCAACAAATATTAAACTTTCCTTCTTTGCACTTACTCTAAATCATATAACAATTACCTTTTAATTTGTTCATCAATTTTTTACCAAAACCTTTGACCTGTTCTGCCGAAGTAATTGCTAAAAAGGCTATCTCAGCGAATTTTTAGTTTTTAAATTCTCTAAAACATATACCACCCAATACCTGAGTGTTGTTTTTTAAAATTATGATTGATTAATGATTGTAGTCAAAAACAAGTCTCACTATCTATTATTTCTGCATATTAGGTAGTTGCTTTACTATGATGCTTTTTAGATCTAGTAAAAATTTCATATTTTATTGTTTGCGGTCATTGCGTATAAGTTTGAAAATAATTTGATCTTCTAGCACTTGATTCTATAAAGCTCTATCTCCCTGCACATAGCCACTACTTCCATTCTAAATGGCAAAAGATGTACATCTTCTTAAATATCCATGAAGTGACAAGGGTTATTTTCCTCCTAGTTCATAATATTAGTCCAAAATATTGTCTTATTATAAATTAGTCTTAAATAAGAATGGGTTTATATTAGAAAGATGGCTACCATTCTAAACTATAAATCTTGATTTTATTTTTTATTTCTATTGTTTTCTCTATCATCTGCTGATTGAGAAAGTGTAAATTCAGTTCTCTTACGGTTTGATAGAAAAAATAAAAGAAATTTTAATTTTTGTCACTTTTCATCAGAAATCATCAAAAGAACCCTATATTTACTAAGATTAAATATTAAATATCATAATCTCTCAAGGATTAGGAAAGTTATATCGCCTTCTTAGATTATTTTTGAGAATACAAAATAAATTTTTCGATTATTTTTGTAATTTTTCTTCTATAAGTTACTTCCAAAAATCAAATGACCAAAAAATGCATTTTCGATAAGCAATCAACCATAGAACAAACTGGAATAAGTGATTATATTCCTTTTGATCTGTGAAAACTATCTGCGAAATCGAATGCTGTTTCGAGTTAACAGCTCTCTTAATAACTTTATTAATTTTAATCATTAAAAATATTTACAATAAGATCGGTAAAATGCAAAGAAGAAGCCTACAAATCCCTTTGAACTAACTTCAAGACATCCTTGAAAAGAAAGCTCTTGATTGTTCTGTTTCCACTGAAGGATCCTGCTCTCCTAGAAATTATCAAACCTCCACATACTGCAAATCTTCTATTAGGAAGGATAAGGAAAAATCACAACTATGCAGAAAATACTTAGAAAATGGATTCTGCCCATATCAGAAGAAGTGTAAATTTGCTCACGGCTCACATTAACTCCGTAAAAATCAGCAGCCCAACTCTAAATACAAAACTAAAGAATGTGGAACATTTTTGGAAAAAGGACACTGTATGTATGGATAGAGATGTAATTTCATACACAAACATGCCTAGCCTGAAGGGCTGGCAGGAAATGGAGATTCAGGATGGCAGTAGATAAAGGCGGAAGGAAGATTCCAGTCTCGACTATTTACATTATTGAATCTCTTCTGAGTTTCAGAACTTTGATTATATTTCACACATTATTTGACTCACAAATTGGCTCCTCATTATTTATGTCATTTGATACAAAATTAGCTAGACTAAATTTAAATTTATTAATAAAAATTCCAATAACTTAATGTTAACAAAATCATTAAAGATTTGAGTCGTTTTAATTGTTTTCCTTCTCGTTGAAGGTTATGTAGTTGTGCTTTTTGAACAAAGATTGGAGTATATTTCCAGTGTCTCTCAGAACAGTAGGTGATTTTAGTGGCTATGGAGATTTTAAATATGAAGTATCACGGATTGTTTGGTGATAGGATTGGATATCTTATATTATCTCAACATTGCACAATTTATCCGTATTTTATATGGCAAAGTCGAGAAGTTTGAAAGCAGCAAAAAGTTTGTCTTGATTCTACTTTTTCAATGAAAAAATTGGATGAAGAGTTTGGTATGTTTCTGTAAAATTTTATTAGACATCTTGCAAACGTTTTTCCTAATTGTTAAACTTTTAAGGATGAAAGAATTCCAAAAATCTATCTATGGGTAACAAAAAATAAACTACCCCTATCGCTAACATAATCAATGAACTTAGACAATAAGAATCTCTAATTTGGCAATCAAAGATAATCTCACCCACGGGCTTGCAGATTAATGTAAAATCAAGTAATTTCATTGCCTGTATAGAGAGTTCTCCTGCAATATTTGAGTTAACACCTGATCTTCTCAATAAATTGTATTTATCAACCCAATAATAGAGGCAAAGCCCGATTGTTGAAAAGAATCCACCTAAGGGAATCAAAGAAGAGTAAAGAAAAGTAAACCACATAATTTCAATGATTTCAGCATATCTTTTACCCATATTATACTGTAAATTTTACATAAACTTGTTGGCTTACTTCTGAGTCAAATCTTTACGTCCATAGTTCATTTTTCTCCTTATCAATACCTGTATTTGCCAAGGATTGATCAACCATATCAAAGGAACAAAGAATCCGTTCATAATGAACATAACAGTTTACTATTCAATCACTCCATAAGAATGACTATTAAAATTGCCAAACTTGATATCTTCAACAGCCAGAGTCATCAAAGCAGTTGTAAAAAATAATCCTACTGAATACTTCATAGCGAAGTGGAACTCTTACTGAGCTGTGGTTTCATGCATCTAAAAATCACAAATTTTATGAAGGACCATCCCCATGATAAATTTATTGAACAAAATTACACACACAATAGCCAAGTATACTATAAAAATAGCCACACCATACGAACTACTATGGGAACTATTCTAACCATCACTTGTACTCTCTGTTGCATGCTATATTAACAATGATTTTTAAGACAGGGTGAAAAAGAAAATAGCTGTAATCGTACCTAAAAAGAGGAATGTTAGCATCCAACCTATAAACATACGTAAGACTCTTTTGTGAGAAGGATAATTGATATGTTCCCAGTTGATTTATTTCGGTTCAGGTGCTTAGTCTATACTGATTTGACACTACTACTAAGGTAGTATATGGAAGTATTCTCTTAATTTTTATTCATTGATTTCCTAGAATTTCTCTAAAATGTAGCATTTTTCATCTTCTGTCTAACACGAAAAAATGAGTTTTTCTGCAACAACCTAATCTTTTTCTTAGAGTTATAGCTCACGTTCACAATACTATTCAAGCTTTTTTTCCCTCTTCTCTAGTTATCTTTAAAGTTCCTTTATTCTTTTGTAGTTCTGCTCTGACTAAGGTTCTTTCATAACTTTCTTTAATTCTTAAGTAACTTCATTACATTTTTACTCCATCTCATAAAAGGCTTCATAATTAGGCAAAAAAGTGACATGATAAGGAGTTTTGTTAAAGCATTTATCCAAAAATTTTATCAAATTTTTTTTTTTCCTTTTCTTTTTGGCAAGTCATGAATCATCAAAGAGTAATCTGAAAGTGAACAAGTTCTTTAATCATAATAGTTTCTTGTTTTTATAATAAGATGAGGTATGTAAAGAAGAAGGCAGATTTGTACAATAAATGATAATATTCTCACAACTACTTCTTATCCGCTTACAGTTTTTTGTATTCGAGCTAACTTTACCATTATACTTGTACAACCATTTTCTAATTAGCTGCAGAGGGAAGAACCTTAACTAGCAGACCAATAAAGCTCGATTCCATTGTAGCTACAATCAGACAAGAGCAAAAGTACTATGCAATACTTGAGAAAGACGTAAAAGAGAGGAAAGCCGAATCCTAAAAACTCTAACTATTTTGAATTTTAGCATAAAGAAGCTGGCTCTTTATGTATCACATTAAGGCAGCAGGGACATATAAACTGTTAAGTTTTTGGTTTTTAACTGCTACGAATGCCGGGTATGGTCGATTTACCATGAATCTAAGCAGCCTACCAGTCAGGATTTAACTTTGAAAAAAACATTTCTATTTGTTTTCGAATTTAATCAAATTTTAAGAAATAAATTAGTAAATCAAAGAAAAAATTAAAGGTCTTTCTCATCTTATTGAAAAATGAGCACATTTGACTTTGAAGTTATTGCGGCGATATAAAAGTGATAACTAATTTTTGTTATTAAAAGCCTCTAATCTCAATTTATCTGCACTTTGAGTGTTATCATTAAAGTTTACTAAAGTTAATACTTCGAATTTTATACAATTTACACTTTTCAAGACATATATTTAAATACTTATCCACTGTAAATTTCTATATAATTATTATTAATAATATTAGAAGAAGCATCATTAAGTACGAATAATTTCGGTTAACACATTCTATTTCCAAATACCTTCAACTATCTCTCCATTCATACGTTTGTATTTTCCCAAACCATTCACAGAATCGTCTAAGAATTCTCCTTCAAAAAATTAGCCATTTGTGATATATAGCTTTCCTTTTCCTGACTTATTGTCAAGTTAAAAATTTCCTATGTTAAATCAAAATTACCTTCGTATTTTACCCAATATTCTTCCACTTAGTTCATATCCGAAAAGTCAAAACCTTCATTCAATTCTTGAGGGTTTTAGTTGTAAAGCACTCCTTGACCTTGGAACTGATCATTTAGCCATTATCCTTCGTAGGCTGGACTGTTTTAAGAGTAATATAGAATCCCATTGCCATTCATCTTGTCTTACTTGAACTCACCATCGTAATAAGCTCCATCTTCAAAAGTTAATTTACCTGTGCCATGTTTCATTCCGTTTAAAGTCGTCCCTTAATATTTTCTGCCATTTTCGTAGTGTTAAACTACAAAAACAAGTTAACAACTATTCTTTTTCATCATAATTCTGTTGGTAATAGGTTAGGGTATATTTTGACTCATAATTGTTTCTTTTTATCGATACTCCAAAGGTTGCGTACTCGCGAATGGTTGTATTTGAGTTGTAATGGATTGAGAAATAATAGCCTTAGATTAAGTCTCAAAATTTCTGATAGAATTCAAGATGGACTAAGTTTTTGGATACATGTAAGTGTATTTAGCTGTTTAACAAAAAGCACTTTGCTTTAATTTTCCAATATCTTATAAATCTTTTTTGATCATTTCAAGCAACTTTGGATCAGTATAAAGATTTGTCTGTTTGTCGGGTTAATTTTTAGGTGTAGTTATTGATAAAATTCCTTCATCCATTCTCGGTTGCTCTAACTTAAAACAAGAAAGTTATTGAGGAATAATAATCTATCTTTACTTAGTCTTCGAATGCTTCATTTCCATATACTTTGGTTTTTACTCATCAAATTTAATGGGTCTTTCAGAATTAAAATTTTTCTCAACTAGAGGTATACTTTGCTTAAGTTTGATGTTTTCAATTTTTTTAGTTTTTTATGTGTTAAGATCTTCTTATGTATTTTGCGGTTAGATATTCTAGTCAACCGAATTCCAGAAATTTTACAGCATTTTTTGTACTTCCATCAATGAAGCTCTTCTATTCGGATTGACTTCTACTATATTACTTAACATTTCAATAAATTAAGGAGAGTATTTATTTGATAGCTCCTCTAATATTTAGTTTAGGATCTCTTCATAAAAAGTCCCATTACTGTAATCATAGCAACAGGATAATTATTCAAGAACTGCAGCTTCAAGCAAAGTCATCCCCATACTAAAAATAGACTATTTTCTCAGACCCAACTATGTATCAATTTTATTGAAATTTTTTAATTTTTCAGGTGCATAGTAAAACTGGTCACTTAAAACAGCTCTATAGTTTTAATCAATCAGATCATCATGGATTATCTTGAGATGACCATCTGGATTGATAAAAATTTAGCTAGAATTTAGACTTACCAAAGGTTTGAGTTCGCTAAGCGCATTTGCACAGGATTGCAAGATACTCCAAAGTTCATTCTCATCAAAGTTTTTATTCTATTTTTGTCTGGCAGCTATCTACTATTTGAGAGTCACTTGAGGATACTCAAATATAGTGTAAATTTTATACGCAGTTGAACAAAAGCTACTAAAGACACTGCTCTCTACTCTTATAGGACTAATTATATACTATTTTGGACCAGTTCTCAAAAGTGCCTACAGTTCTTTTTTCTTATTTTAAAACAAAGATTGAACACAGAATGTGTACTCCTTCAACAGATAATTATTTTGAGTATCTTTGTGAGTCAAAATGATGCCTCTTGAATCTTGCTTTACCTTTTAATACTCCCTTTGAATCTCATCCATCAATGATAGTCCTGAGTTCTCACCAACTTTGTTCCCCATTGTAACGGATTTATTGAATTAATAAGCTCAAAATTAAATCATTAAAACCATCAACATAAATAATTTAGACATTAAATAGATGAAAAGTCGTTAAATATAAGCAAAAAAATGATAAACCTTCTTGTTCAGAGATCCTCTATTTTGAACACGTGAACCATATTTTCATTGTTTTATTGATCAACTAAACGTTTTTTAGTCTTCTTTCCAGTATTCGCAACCTTTTGATCCATTATTACATCCTTTTTGTTAATAGATTGAGATTTTTTAGCCTTAATAATTACAAATTTACCTTGCTATCCTTTTAAAGCATATGGGGCAAATACTCGAGATAAGGATGACCAGTGGTAAATTTAATAACTCTGTTATGCCCGTGATCATGAGAAAGCCTCTTTTTTTTGCGTTTGACAATTTACATTTTAGCTTCTTGTTTGATATCATCAAGTTAAATTTGAACTATATGTCTTCTCCTTTTCTAAGGACTGTTCAGATCGATTTCCTCGATTTCTTAGCTTTGTGGTTGAACATTTTGCTCTTTGATTTAGAGTACTCCATAGGCATTTCTATTTGTATTTTAATCTATGGTCATAAAATTTTTCTTCTTTCTTAAACTACTCATTTGAAAATCTTACTCCAATCGCTACTTTTATTCTTACTCAAAATTGATATCACAGTTCAGAAATATTCTCAAAGGTTATTGCCTGGAAGTAGGTTGGATGGAAGATTGTAAGCTTATTCTTAAAATACCATTACCATTTTATTCATGATTTCTAGTTGTTACTTAATTGTTTCTATTTGTTTATGTATTATGAGAAGTCATATTATCCTCTTCATTGATATTCTCATGGATAATTTCGTCATTTACTATTTATTACTCATTGGTTTAGCCGTTAACTATTTACTACTCATTTTCCATTTGCTCAAGACAACTTGGATTTACTTGTATTACATTGTCATTTTAAATATCTTTGTCGTATGTTATCTCTTCATTTACAACATCCTCAGGTATCTATTAAAATAGTTGCTTCTCCAAAGATTCTAAAGGCTCTGAATATTATTCTTTTTTGTTCACATTTAACAGACTATCCTCTGAAATTTAACACTAAACATGTTTATCTAGGTTGATGTTGAGAGGAGGCTATATTGTTTCATTTTTTATCTTCGTTAAAATATCTATGGCATTATTGAAAATAGTTTATTCTTCTTTTTGTTAAACCTCTTACTGAAAAGGCAGAGGTTCAATCTCCAAATTTAGTTGTATTTTGGTCATATTTTTTTGAGGTGAAGTTTTTTTCTCAAAGTTTGATAACATTTACTTTTAGCCTATTTGGTCATACAACTCCATATATTTTAGATTTATCTTACATCTCTACATATAAGCAATGAATTTTGTACTTCTACTTAGTGGGAAACTAATCAAAACAAGAACTAAAGGTCTTATCAAAAAATTGTCCAAAATTGAATTGATGCAAGTATTTGTAACAAAACTAGTCAGCAATGAATTCTGATAGTTTTTGAATATGATACCTATCACTATCAGATCTACTATTAAGGTGATTATACAAAATCCAATTTGTATATATTGCTATCTTAGTATATTGCATTGCTGTTAATTTTCTTTTTCTCCTGGTTTATTTACAATGACTGAGATTACAATATAGATTAGAAATACTATAGTCCCTAAAGGAGCGGTTGCGAAGGGTGATTGCAAGAAATATGATGCAATCATTACTAATGCGATCGCAAAGAAGAACCCTCCTTTATACTTAGCTCGTCTTACAGTGAAGAACTCAATGGGTGTAAAATTGACTAATAAAAATTTGATTATATCGCGAAATTGATATTCTTCTTAACTTTATTTTTGTATGAGTTAGTTTGGCTATTTTTTATCTATTATTCTTGAGAGCGTAACATTATCTTTAAGTGCAAGCTTGAGCGTGATTACATTGAGAAGTGTTATTATTGAGAGGACTGGCACTACGATGTGGTAGAGGTCTAACATCTTGGCTTTATGAATATAATATATACGTTATCCCTATTGAAAGTAATAACAATAACTTATAATTTCAATACGGTGGCTACTAGTTTTCATTTTTAAAATTAAAGTTTGGCCAGCCACTACAAGAGTTATATGGAGATAGATATAAGAAATTAAGATTGATATATGTAAATAAAAATTATTAATCATTTTTATTTTATAGTTCAGATTTAGCACATGACTACCAACCCTCCCACCCAGAAGAAACCATTCTTCAGTTGCTGCTCAGCCGAAGAATAGAGAAAGTAGGTTTATGTTAACCTTTCTTAAAAGAAGCAACAGCCCGTCAACTTGGTTCCTGTAGGTATATTTTGATTAATCCAGTCCAAGTACCAGTCACAAGTACAGTGACCCAAAACATCATCACTTCAAATCCCGTGCCAAAAATAAGATTTTCCTACATAGGTCATGTCGAATAAAACAAAGTAAAAAGTTCAGCAATCAAATATTGATTGTATAATGATCCCCATATCTTATTAAAACTAATTTATCCAAAGCCTAACCTTACTTTTGCATGACCATCTTCGCTTCTGAAACAGTGAAGATAATAAAAATCAGGTGATATATTCAAACAATATTTTATAATTCTAGATGAAAGAAAGTAAGCGTGTTAATTAAATTGCTAAATAATAATTAACAGAAATGATACTTTAATATTATTTATCTAGCAGTTTATCAAAACAGGACGATTCCAAGTTAATTTGGCTGAATTTTACGAGCCTTCATCACCCAATTATACAGATAGTAGTTAAGTACTCCATCTCCAGTCTGGAAATGCAAATTTTAGAAAACAGATGCGTTGTCCATCAAATTGAGGCAGTTGTACACATCGAAGCCTTATTTTTTGGCCAAGATAAGTGCATTCTTTATTAACTATTCATAGGAAACTGAAGTTGCAAAATTGTAAAAGGAGTAACAAGCCTTTTTTAAATTGAAATTACATAGAGCATATTGTGCTTTGGATTGCCCATTACATGTGAAGGCAGTGAATAAAATGATAAGAAATCGGTCACCTTTACTTTCTTCTTCCTATTTTCAACGACCTCTACACTCTTAACATAAGTTTATACGATTTTGTCTCTTGGCAAAAAGTAGTGTTTTACCTACTCGTCAGTGTAGTGGAATTTAACTTTATACTTTCTAAATAACAGTTTTGTTACGATAAGCCGTCATTAAGAAGTTTAGCTACTCCAAATACATCATTCTTATTCATAGGTCTCAAATCCAATGTAATTTAATCAGGAATACTGTATAGTTTTTTAACCATAGCAAGAGTTTGATTTTGGCCCAAAGCTGAGAATTTCACTTAGATGAGCTTTTTGGGATTAATGGAGCGATGGTAATATGTTGCTCTTGTGAATGGAGTTGGAAGGTTTTTGCCAGAAGTATAAATCTGTATAGAAAAGAAATTACTGCTTACCATTTATCTCTTAAATTAACTCTTCTTGTAACCTATGTGATCAAATATGCAGCCAATTTGGCCTCTCTCACTTATTTATGAACACATAAAAAGTTAATCTAAGCCATTTTGATTTTCTCAGTCTCAACTAAAACTGTCACTGGTACGCCTGTAATTGAAGCTACAAGTCTTTTAGTTGAATCTCTAATACCTACCAGCCATTCGGGTCGATAACCTGGAGGGGTGAGAGCCCATTGCAAGAAGCCTCTTGAATAATCAAATCTGTATGTGTTATCATCATCCTAAACGTAGTTATTAGTCAGAAGTTCATAAAACTAATTTAACCCATTTTTACTTATTCCAATTCATTTTCTTTTGTGACATCGATATCACACCAATACAAGTCTTCTCTTGGCAATGCAATCGGATTTTTTTAAACATCTTTGACTTCTCTTTTGCCTTCAATATTTCCTGGAGCTTGATCTCTGTCTTATCTGAGAGTAGGTTTAAAA
>Ga0194117_10002251_pt1 | contig 20852 bp, 4 predicted proteins | sample TA2MahsurfametaG_FD_160579 | JGI IMG/M metagenome (GOLD analysis project Ga0194117, IMG submission 160579) | Freshwater microbial communities from Lake Tanganyika, Tanzania - TA2015009 Mahale N1 surface | ecosystem: Environmental > Aquatic > Freshwater > Lake | place: Tanzania: Lake Tanganyika...
AGATAAAATAAACTTAAATATTACGATTGTATATTTATAATGGTCTTTTTTGAGACGGATAAATGTCAACTTAGAGCCTATAGATACCTCATAAAGAGAAATAGTTGTTAAAAAAAAGATGAAGGTGAAAAAAATGAGGAAAGTTTGACCAGATATTATTTCCAAAATATTTTCTTTCAAATTATTGAAAACTGTCAACTAGATTCTTTATCAATAGTTTCCATTTTACTTCATTATTAATCATATTTTATCAGAAAAATCAATAAAAACTCTAAAAGTTATCAAAGTTACCATTTCCAGTCATTTAGAAATTTAACTTTTTTTCATTACTATTCAAACTTTCCTCAGGAGTCTTCTTGTTGTGATTCAAAACACTAAACTACTGTGCTAATTTTTTGAGATCTTAAATTTAATTATCATCAGCAATAGTTTCTCTCTTGTAACGTCCATAGAGTTTTTTCATTTTAGTTTCTAGTTTATTAATTTAATAGTTATAAAAGACATTTTACTTCTTGTTAGTAAAGGTCTCATTATCGATATTTCCGATAAACTTATCAATTTTTTTTATTATCTTTTACTTTATGCTCCTTCGTCTAAATGTAAAATTCTACTTAATCGAGCTATTGTGTTTTTTCAGGAACTGTGATGAATCTGTATTTGTATTTCTTGGCTGAAATGCTAAATCGTTACTTAATTCACTGAATCCGCCGTAGGTTTTATTCTGAAAATATTATTTTTCGTTTTAACTATTTTTATAAAAGTTTAATTTTGGCTTAATTATCAAATATTTTTGTTTTCGTGGCGATTTTTTAGGAACAGTTTTTTGCTATCCTTGAGGATCGATACTCGAATAATCATTTGTCATCAAAAATGGGTTTTTGTATAGTGGATTTGAAATATTTTGAATATTGCTATTTTTTTGCAAAATTGAAGTATTTAATTTGACGAATGAAGAATTTCTTTTTCTTTTCCACTTAGACTTATGCTACTGTTCTAAAACTATCTGAAGATAAGAGGATACTTTATGTAGATAATCATTCATCCCTTTATTTTTATCAGAGTTAACTCTACTTTTCTACACTTAAAGATTTTTCTAATGAAGTATAAACTACTTTTCATTTTTTAAAAACCTTTGCAGATCTTTAAACACTTTGCTGCTTTAATCATGATCTTTATTTTACTGGTATTTTTTTAGACTGTCCTCTATATCATTCATATGATGGCTACTATTATTTTTCAAGACCTCATTTTTCCAGCTCCCATTATCTTACAGTTACTACATTAAATTTTTGGTGTAAAGGTTTTCAATCGTAGATTTAAGGTTTTTCAAATTGGAAAAAGATTTGCTTTATGTTCTCTTATGCTAGACTTCTGGTTATTAACTATTTTAGGGTTTACGTATATTTTTGCTTTTCTTTTCTTACAACTATTTGTATTTTAACTACCGAATGTCTCTAACAAGTGAAGGCAGATCATAAAAAGTTTCAGTACGATTAAAATTTTTCAAGAGTTTTCCCATTTTTTAACGAGCCACAGTGTTATTGATCTTACGTGTGAGTTGTTTCTAGCAGTAGCGCTCAGCAAAAGATTTAGTTTCCGAATGATGCGGTATTTTCTTTTTTTCTCTAACAACTTTTTTTATGAGATTATAGAGCTACTAGTCTTTCATTCTTTTTATAATCAAATAGAATAATTTCTCGTTTATAGCAAATAAGTATAAAAAATCGAATATATTTGTTTATAATTTTGTTTATAATTTAGGCAAAATGTAAATTAAACTGTTTGAGGGGAGATTTGATAGACTTTTTTTATATTACTATGAAATTATAAAAAATATAAAAAGATTATTTGAATTAACGGAATGGGGACTATCTAATCAGCTAACGAGATGTGTTGTGCAAATATAGATTTTAGTCAGGATCCAAGTAAGAAAAATTATGAAGATTGTACTCTACCTTAAAGAAAATAGTTCAAAATTAGTAAAACTACGAATCGAAAAATCTTTAGAGTTTTAGAAGAAAATTCATTATCACAAATCAATTCAAGTTTATAACTTTATAGCATACTCGGAAAGAGCTATCTAGAAAATAGTAAAATAAGTAATTAAAAATTAAAGGAGATAAGAGAAGATAATAAATAAGACAAACAAAATAATCACATTTCTTAACCTCACTTTTATGAAAATATTTCAAGAAAGAGAAAAAAATTCAAATGCAATAACTAAGGAAATCAGAATATTAAAGAATCACATTCTTTCAAACTGGCCATAAGTAAACTCATACAATAATAACAGAAAAATTTAGTGAAAATCAAACCTTTATCTGATTCTTTACCCAGAATAAACTATGGTTTAAGATCACTCAGTGTTGAGTCTACTAAACCTAGGGTGCAATCGCCAAGATAAAATTACTCAAATAGCATAAAACTTAGTAATTAAAATTTCATGTAAAGTAATATGAACACTCAAAGAACAAGATCTCGCCATTTGCCAATTTTTTAAAAAGCCAAACTTAAGAAATAAAATAATTAGTAATAGCTCACAAACTATCAAAGCTAAAGATACTCAATGAAATTTGAAAACGGAGATTTATTTTAAGGAGAAACCCAAGATGGTGTATACTAAGGCGAAGGTATCTATACTTTTAGTAACGGAAGCGTCTACAAAGGTTTTTTTTAAAGAAGGCAAAACTCATGGATTAGGAATCTATCTTAGTATTGATGGCTTCAAATATGAAGGAGAATGGGTGGATAATTCACCTCACGGCTATGGAAAAGCTTACTATAATGATGGAAGTACCTTTACAGGATATTTCAAAGAAGGTAAAAAGCATGGAAAAGGATTCTTTAGTCTAGGGAGAGTAACTTATGATGGAGATTTTGTTTAAGATAGAATGTAAGGTTTTGGTATTTATCATTCACAAAAAGGATAGATCTATGAAGGACAGTGGTTAAACAACATGAAACACAGAAAGGGTGTAGTAAAAATGTCTAATGGATAAGTTTATGAAGGTTAATTTAAAAAAAATCTGAAAGAAGGTTATGGCATTATGAGATATCAAAATGGTTCATACTATGTCGGTTTTTGGACAAACAACGAAATTGATAAAATAAGACGAGCGAATAGAGCATCGATTGGATTGGATGTTCAGATTATATAAAAGTAATTAAAAAAAATCTTATGATACTTGTGAAATTAATTCAAATACTTACTTATAAAATTCATAGTAAATCCTTTGGGACTAAACTAAAATAATAACATATGGTTTCAATCATGAAATTTTCATGACCAAAATAGCGATATCAGCAAGCCCCAAAAACAGTGCCAACAGAATCAAAATGATTTTCGTTAGCAGATTTCGATTTGAGATCATTCGCATGAACTGATCTATCATTGTAAGTTCTACATCTGCGTCTTACCATTATTGATCTAATTTTTCTATGTTTTCGCGTTGCCTGACTAACTCCATCTTGGTTTCTGCCACTATTTCACCTGCAGTATTAAAATCACGTTATAAATTAACATTTTTCTCTTCAAGTTATTCCAAAAGCTTGTAGTTATCCTCTTTGCCTGGAGTATATGTATTAGTGGGTTTTTGAATTAGACTTTATTTTTGTAGACGGAACTGTATATCCTAAAATTTTCTTTTGAGTTAATTTCTGAGTTACTTGTAACCATCTAATTTCTTTTTAACATCGGATCTATTTAACTTCCTGTCGCCCATCAATGTTTACTAAATTTTCGCGATGGTCTTATCTAACTTTTTTAGTTCGGGTTGTATTTGCTCAAGTTTTTGCATTGTAGGTTTTTTTTCGATTGTGGCTAGTTCTCGATCTATGAAATTTACCGACTGTTAAAATCTGATTTCCTCGCCTATTTTTTTCATAATTTTACTTATTTAATATAAAAAACTTATAAAAATTGAATTTGGGAATAATAAACATGTCATCTATCAAACAAATGAGATTGGTCTATTGTATCTTTCCTACTAGTTTTATTTTCTTCTCTCAGCCTTTTACTATCTAGCCTTTAATAATTTTGTTGGCTATAAATTGATGACTTTTGTTTTGTCGAAGGTTTTATATACTCCTATCAGCTTATCTGCCAAATCAAACATATTGTTACGAAGTGAGATTATGATAAATTGAGCATCATTTGTTCTTTTCTTTATGTAATCTGCAACTATTGATACATTTTTGAAATCCAAAGCTGCATCTATCTCATCCATAAAGTAAAGAGGCGTAGGTTTATAGTAATGAAGAGCAAAGATTAGTGACAGAGAACTGAGCGTTTTTTCACCACCTGAAAGTTTGTTGACTTCTTTCCATGCTTTTTTAGGTGGTCTCACACTAAAGTTGACACCATCACTAAAAGGATCCAAAGAATCAATCAGTTAGAGCTCAGCATCTCCACCCCGAGTTAGATGTTGATAGACTTCTTTTAATTTCGCATTGATGATTCCAAATCCTTATCTAAACAAGCTTAATCTTTATTATTTTAGTTGATCAATAATTCTTTTCAATTAAATCTGTCGTTATCTCACTGCTTCAAATTCTTTTAACCGTTCTCTGTAATTAGTGTATTTGTTTCTGTATTAGTTAATGATCTAGATATTGCTACCTTCGATTTTCTTTAGCGCAGCAGTTTATGTTGTTATCATACCAGAGAGTTTATCTTTAAAGTAGCAGAAAGTTTATAACAAATCTTCACTCAAATTTTGTAAAGGGTCCGTTTTAAGTAGTTTCTCAATAGGAAAGGTTTTGGGTTGGTTAGAGTCTATTGAGGAGTTTAGCATAGATGTTTATAGTATAGATGAATTTAATCCTTAATACTGTTCGCCCATCATACCTTTATCACCTCCAATATTCATTTTCTAAATTTAATCCAACTCTTGGAAAAAGCTATAAGTTTCACTCAACTATCTATAGTTCTATCTAACTCTCTAGAGCTAAGTTTCAGCAAATTTCAAATCCATATTTTGTCTCTTTAAATTCTAGATGCAGTTCTATACGTCTTTTTTAACTTTCTAAACTTTTCCTCTGCTTTCTCTCAATTACTTCTCTTACTACTCAGAAATATGTTTGAGCTAATTTTCAATTTTCTTGCATTCTCTTATTTTTTATTACAGAGCAGCTATTTTTCCCAAAATGTCTGCAACTTGATTTTCGAGAGAAAGCTGATCATTTTTTAATTTGTCGATTTATCTCTTCACTCTTTACAATATTTTTTCATTTTCTGCTTTCTGTTTTTTCAGATCGTTTATTCTTTTTAACCCTGTTTAGATCTGTGCCTTTTATTTTTAGTTTTACTTCTCTAGCTGTGTAAGTTCAGTTTTTAAACTTTTATATTTTTCTCGCAGCGTATTGATTTAAAGAGTTTAATTCTTTCTTTGTTAAAATTCATATTTTTACATTTCCTTTTAGATTTATACTTTCTTTTTATTTAAATTCTTCTATGCTTCTGTCAAAGCTTCGATTTATTTCTAAAGTAAATGATGAGAATTGTTTTTTCCTAGATTTTTATTTATCATCTGAGTAAGATCTTTAATCTCTTCCTCACATTATTTGATTTCATTTTAAGTAGAAGTTAACTATCTCTTCATTTGCTACATATCTAAATTTGTCTTCTTGATTTATTACTCTTATAAAGAAATATTTTTCATAATTTAGTCTAATTGTAAACCAAAGAGTTTCTTTTTCTCCTACATTTATTTCAGATAGCCCTCATCTTTTGTTTTTTTGTTTTTGATTCCTGCTTTTATTTCAAAACCTCCTCTTTTTGGCATACTACTTACCATCAGACCATTCATCTCGTATGTAATGTATCCGTTTTTATTTTTGTTTCTACTAATGACTCTCCTTCTATGATGGTCATTTTTCATAGAGTATTCCATTCCTAAATCACTATCCTAGCAATACAATGTATCATTAAGAGCATAATAAAAAGCAAGTTTGGCTTCTTAGGTTTTGAATTTTATAACATCAAAAAGTCTAATGGCTCTGGGTAGATTTTCGAATGGTTTATTCATATAGTGCCGAGACTAACTTATCTTTTAGAGAATAATACAGGTAGCTCGACCTAATCTTTTTCTCTTTAAAAAGTCTAAGACTGCTCGAGCAGAATCTAAATTTGTACAAACAATGTTATCTAGTCTACCGCAGCAAGTTGTTATAATTTCATCATACTAACGAATAACTTAACCAAGATCTCCTAAACGCCCAATGACTCCTGGTATATTCTAATTCATGATCTATCTAAACATGTTACCCAATTGACCTTTCTATTCTGTTTAGTTGAGTTGCTCTCTCAGTTAATTCTAACATTTCCTCAGTTAATTTTTAAGGCTGTCTCTTTTTTAATTTAATCCAAAAACAAGCTCTTTCTTATCTCTGACAATTTTATCAGCTCTACGTAAAGCCTTCCCAATTTTTTATTTGACTTAAGAATTAAAAGAAATCTTTTAATTATACTCCATTAATTTTTTCTGGAGTTCATCTTTACCGACTTTCATTTTCTGCATGTTTTAACGTACTGATTCAAGTTTGTTTTTGATTGTATTGAGTTAAAGATCATTTTTTGATATTTAAACCTCACATTCTTTGATTTTTTGTTTCAACTATGGTCTATCATACTTAGACAATTAAGATCTCATTTACAATAAAGTAAAGTTTTTTTATTCAATTATTCTTTTATGGTCGGGAATTTTGGATTTGAGCTCGTCACATTGATTGATTATTTTTATAATCTCAGCATCTGCTTCATTTCTTTTTCTTTAGAATTTCACTGTATCCTCACTCTTGAATTTTAGCTATTGATTGATATGCTTATCATCTGCTTGTAGTTTGCTGCAAGCTTCTTGAAATTTCTGGGCTTGTTTCTAATTTTCTTATATCTAAGCTTTATTCTTTTTAATTTCTTTCAATCTCTAAGCCTGCTTCTTTAGTTTTTATCTCTCTTCACTCAAAATTTTTTCTCTTACCTTTTAAAACTCCCCTTGTTGCTTTTCAATTCTTTTTAACTACTCTCTGGTTAGACAGACTATGACTTGGTTAAAGACATTTTTAATCTGAAAGATTTTCTTTTATTTTTTTACATACTTTACAGCTTCGTCTTTGGCTCTCGTCATCCCTTTCAGCTCCGTTTCTACCATTTTCATGAGCTGACCTTTTTCGTGCTTTTGTTATTCAGCCAAAGCGTACTCTTTACCACATTCCTCTATCTTTTCGATGTATTGATTGGAGCCAATAATTTCTTAGAGGTATTCCAGGAGCCCAGGTTTCTATGGGTCTCCTGATTTTTGCTTCATCTGTGAGATTTGCTAGACTTCTCCCTGCAAAATCAAAAATCGATTGTTTCCCAAATCAATTCCTTCAGCTTTCAATATTTACTTCACTTCTCTTTGCGTTGACTCCTTCCCACAAATAAAATATTTTGAAACACTTGAAGAGTTGACAGTTCTTCTGATCCATAGATTAAAGTTTTCAACTTCTAATAAAGAGCCATTGGCAGTTTCTTGCAGTTTTTTGAAGTGAACTTCTACTGCAGCCTTGGAGTTTCCGGTTGAAGTACTTGAGTTGTGTATCAGTTGATTGAGCTTATTAAGCCTCATCCAACTTGCGTTGAACCCGAAAATGAAAAGCATACTTTCAATTAAATTGGATTTTCCTGAACCATTCGGTCCAACGATACTTGTAAATTTTCCATGGAATTTACCTATGACCTGTCTCCCAGCATACGATTTGAAATCTTAAAGAACCATATGATCAATAACAAGTCTTGGCTTTTTCTATCTGATTGCATTCAAATTAATGACTTTTACAAGTGGCTCAGGATCCTCAACATTTTTTACTTTTTTGCGAGAAGGTGTAGGTTATTCTGGAATGAGTTTCTTGAACATCTGATCGGAGTCTGAAAAGCTTTCTTCATCTGAATTGATTTTCATGCTGTCAAATATAAAATATTAATGCAAGCGCCAAAATATATCATAAAAAAGAACCTTTTTTTAAGTAGAGAGAACGATTTAATATATCTTCTGCAGACTTATGCTTTAATTTGTTTTGAAGAAGTTAAAATTTTCTTTAAAGATAAAATCTCCCTATATGAATATGAGTAAAAAACTAGAGAGCTTCTGCATAAATACTTGTAGAAAAAACCAAAATCAACTATAAAACATTCAGTATGAAAAAATCAACTACTGTTACTATCACAAATTAATACAAGAAAGTTAAGCTGATTGGAAAAAATATAAAAATGATCAGTTTACTTGCATTTACATAAAAAAAAAATGTAACTTCGGTGCAAAGCCTCTTTTGAAGTTTAACATCAGCTTGCGAGTGTATTTCTTTCACTTAAAAAAGCTATTGTTCGTAATAAATAAGAATATGTTTGAAATATAGGGCTAGTAGTTGGTTATTTATAGTATCAAATAAAATTCAAGAGCAGAAGCATAACTAAAATCAGGTTTTATAACATTTGTTAGGTCTTTTTCATATTGCACCTGTCCTTTTGTTCTATTAGACTTTTTTTATTTGTATTGGTAACATTTTAAATAATAATTTCTTCTCCTTCGGCAGGTAAAATATTGCTTAAATAATAATTTCTTCTCCTTCGGCAGGCAAAATATTGCTCCGTTGTAGTCTTAGCTGCGATAGTTGTTTCGAAAATTCCTTTTTCTTACAGAATCCTCTTTATCAAAAATACTTAGAACATAAGCTCATCAAATATTTAGGAGTAGCTTCAAATACTTATGGTTTTTATATAGAGAAGAAGTTATTAGCCTATTATTGTTTGATTTTCCTGTCTGTCTTCTGTATTTTTAGACTTTTCTTCTGTTGATGAGATTAACTTTATGGCCTGGAAAGCATCTGCTTCGTGATTTTAAGCTTTTGAAGGCATTAAAATGAGATAAAATGTTCTTATGGTGCTAGATTTAGTTTGCGATAGCCATGAATGTTCCCAAATCCATGGACTATGATTAAGATTCTTTTAAGTCTTGGATCTGGACTTGCTGTACACGCGATATATATTTGTGCATCTTTAGAGTTTCCAAAGTTGTTTGGAGTTGTTCATAGTCTTTCTCCCTCTAATCTTAATGAAACTTTTTCATCATCGAAATTATTATATTGATAATGCCTTTTGATGTACCCCATAAATATAACCCTATCCGAAAGTAGTAATAGCATTTTTTAGGTAAGTTTTTATCTTCCTTCATTAACTTTGATGTCACTCACCAAACTCATCTTACTTGTGATTTTGGCTCTGTCACTTCAAAGTAAGCACTAATCTACCAAGATGTAAAGGCTGAGTTACATAGAGTAAATATTTAAACATATAGCTGTTTATCTCTAATAAATAAGCGTATAAAAGATTGAAGACAGATGTAAATTTTTGAGAATCCAGGGTAATGACATCAACATTCAGATGTAATAGTTTATTTAGATTAAGTCGAATCATCGTAACACATCAATCACAAAGCTGTATTAAAAAAGTCAATTAGGGTAAAAAAAAATCAAAAAAGATGTATATTTGAAAAAACTTAGTGTAAAAATTAAACCAAAAAGGCGTTTATTTAAACATAACTTAGCGTAAGACACCAACTATAAAGAGGTATGTTTCAAATTACTCAGGGTAAGACTTCAATCAAAAAGCCGTATAATGAACAATTATCTAGAGTAAGGCATCAACCACTAAGAGGTATAATTGAGAACTACCTAGCGTAAGATATCTATAACAAAGAAGTATAATTGAGAATCACTTAGAGTAAATCATCTATTATAAAGACGTATAAAAAAGATTTATCATTTAGAGTAAGATCTTAAACATATAGTCGTATTATGAGAATTACTTAGGGTAAAGCATCAATAACAAAGGCGTATATACAAGAATCACTTAGGGTAAGGGATTAATTACAAAGGCGTTTTATGAAGAATCAATTAGAGTAAAAGATCAATCAAAAAGCCGTTAGATTTAGAATGACTCAGCGTAGGACATAAATTAAAAAGTCGTATAATTCAGAATGAATTAGAGTAAGAAATCTACTATAAAGATGTATAATTCAAAAGCAGTAAGCGTAAGGAATTGTTCAAAAAGCCGTATAATTGAGAATCAATTAGTGTATAATCTCAATTATCTATGCGTAAAGATTAAAATATCTTAGCGTAAAACAATAATAATCAAGCCGTATTATGAAAAGCCATTAAGAGTAATACATCGACAATAAAGAAGTATAATGAAAAATAACTTAGAGTACAATCTCAATTATCTAGGCGTAAAGTTTAGAATAACTTAGCGTAAGACACTAATCATAAAGACGTATATTTAAGAATGAGTTAGCGTATGATAAAAACTATATAGCTGTATAATATAGCATGATTTAGTGTAAGAAAATCAATTAGAAAGATGTACATTATAAGAATAATTTAGCGTAGGACGCCAATCATAAAGCCGTATAATGAAAAACCATTAAGAGTAATACATCGACAATAAAGGAGTATAATGAAAAATAACTTAGAGTAAGACATCTATCACAAAGAAGTAATATTGAAAATCATTAAGTGTAAAACATGAATTACAAAGCTGTACAATAAACAATTATTTAGAGTAAGGTATCAACCACAAAGGGGTATAATCAACAATCATTTAGCGTTAGATTTCTATCATAAAGCCGTATAATCAAAAATTATTTAGAGTAAAATATAAAATAAAAAGGCGTTTAATCAATGACTACTTAGCGTAAGACATCGATCACAAAGAAGTTTTATTAAGAATCAATTAGTGTAAGGTATCGATCACAGAGAAGTATTTCAACGAATAACTTAGTGTATTATTTTAATTACATAGGCGTTTAGTTATAATAATACAAGTGTATTATTTAAAAAATATAGGCGTATACTTAAGAACCATTTAGAGTAAGGCAAAAAATATAAAGCCGTATGATCAACAATTATTTAGAGTAGGAATTCAATCACAAAGAAGTTACTTAAGATTAATTTAGTGTAAGAGATTGACCACCAAGGGGTATATTATAACTCTATTTAGGGTATGACATCAATTAAAAAGTCGTATATTTGTTCAAAATCAGGGTAAGGCACAAATAAAAAAGACGTATAATAAAATTTTACATGTAATTGATCGATTATGAAGACGTAATATCTTTTCAACGCAGAGGTAAGATAGTTTAGAGTTAGTGTAATGAGAGTAAAATCCAGGAAACAACATTTGATTCTCACACAATCCTAACCCTCTTTGACTTGAATTTTTGATTTTAATTGTACTATATTATTTACAAGCTTTATTAAAGAATTTATGATATATGTTAATTTAAAAGCTCGTTTGAACCTCTAAAGGTGAAAATCAGGATCATACGAGGTAATAGATCTCTAGAAAAGGTATTTTCGACAACATTAGGTCAAAAAATCAAAATTATATTTAACTAAATAATCAAAATAAGCTTATAGTATTGAAGTAATCTTCATAAATAGAAAAATGTCATCAGACTATTTTCGGTACCATCAAGGAGCAATTATCCTCAAACCCTATAGATGCGATTGTAACTAACTGAACCTCTTTTTAAAATACTACTAAGTTTTTGAGTAACGATCGATATAGGTTTAGCTGTAGATTTCAATTCGGCTGATGATACCGAAAAAGACTCGGATTACAGACTGCCAGTTTTCCTCAGTCTAGTCCAAACTGTAACTTACAAACACTATCTATCTTTACTACTACTTCTATTGGTTTGATTCCCCCATTTGACTGGCGAGATGGAATAACTTTTATTACTTAGCCATTAAAGTATTCATTTTTATCTGCAAAATTGGAAATGGTATCCTTAGATTGTCACCTTCACAATTTACACTTTGGATAGATTTGAGTCCATGAAGTATTCTCATCGCTTCTTTTGATATAAGGGAGCGGATTATCTAGTGAAGTGTGGAGGCGTTACTTATGATCTCATAGTATTGTTGAAGTTTACTATTTTTAAAACTCGATTGACCTGTCTGATCCATAATGTGTTGAAAAATCAATGTCTTAGACTTGTTGCAGAGTTTAGAAGTTACTTGTGAGTTTTATCCTTGGAACTTGATTTTAAAGTCCTAAAGCTTATGAGCAAGCAGAGTAAGCATCCCGTAGCCTTGCATTCTTAGTCTTACTGCGTGATTTACTCTGAAACTGGCAAGCCTTGCTGCTCCGTACTCTTTTTTGAACCAGTCTTTTACTTGTTAGATTTAATTCTATAGATTTAGGTTTTATAAAATAGGCGTATCTTACCACTAATTAGAAATGTAAAGTTGTGACTTCTTTTTTTATTTTACTTTGATTTATTTAATACTTCTTGGAATCTTATCTAAAGTCCCAGAAACTCTTATACTTGCTTTGCTTCTTTAACTTTAAAAGTGATAACTTGAATCAATCGAGTGAAACTACTCTTCAAAAGCTGGAGTTTTCACTGAATTTTCAGTATTCATTTGTTTTTCTTTAAAAGAATTTTTTTTTTGATGATTTTTTTGTATTATCTTGGGTTATTATGAAACAGTAGCTTTATTGTTGAGCTCTTTAGATCGGGATTCTGTCATTTAGATCATGGATTATTAGATGTCTTAAGGTTTGGATCTATTATTACTACGGAAGCACTAACAGCATATCTTTTTAGTAAACACAAGCAGATCGTAACAACTCATCCCTTGTTCTTAACATTATATATTAACTTAATTAAAAGTGATAAGTTTAAAACAATCATAAAAATATAAACTACTGTTGGGTTAAGTACATACAAATCCTATAATTGACCCAACAAAAGAAGAACTAAATTATTTTTAAGTATAGTTTTTATAGATAATTTGAGGTATCCCATTTTAGATAAGAGTTTTATCTATGATCACTCATATCACTAAGCTCACTAGTTCGATTTAGAAATGCCATAGCTCAACAATATGTTTTCGTTTTATTCCAAAGCTTGGTGGATTTACCATAGTAAGGTTTGTTGTTATTTGAAACTTTATAAATATTACTATCTCAAGTCAGGATTTATATCTAAAGGACGTGATTTCAAAATTTAACAGTTTTTCTTTATGAATTGAATGCTCCTGTTTTAAGAGCTGTGTGTATTTAGTTGCTAGATTTACAGACTTTAGATATATTACGAGTTTGCTTCTATTTTGCTTAGAAGACGCTCGAGTTATCTCCATTTTGTTTTGTTTTGATTGAACTCTCTGGATAGTCTATCAACTTATTTGAAGAGCTAGTTCATCTATTTTTGTTAACCAGCAAGTTTTTCTTTGACTTCTTCACAATAAGCCAGAAATTTTTGAGAAACACCTTCTACTTCCTTCGCATCAGAGTTTTCTTTAAGAAAAGTAAGAGTTGTCTTCAAAGTAGAAGATAAGTTTTATGCTAGAGACTCACTTTTGGATGCAATTATCTAGGCCATTGTCGATTACAAATCGGTGAAAATTGTTTTTAGTTTTTGAATTGTATTTTATTCTTCAGCTAAAAGTTCGCTGGTTTGTATAGTCAAAGTCGAAAACAAATAATTTTGTTTTTCGTAAGCTTTCCTTAGAATTCGAATGGCTGAATTGTCTACAGCAACAAACTTCATTTAAATTTCTTTGACTTCAACAACAATATCAGTTTTAAGTTGATTGGGTACTTTCCTACTTTTTGTTGGATTTTTTAAAAATGCCCTAATATAGTTGAGGTAGGGCTCAAAATTGATTTTGATTAGTCTTTCATTATGCCAAAAGTAAAAATATCCTTAGTATAACTTGTTGTAAGGTATTTTTAGTATGCTTTCGTCATTAGGATCACTTTGAATACATTGGAGAGGTTGTTAGAAATGGGAATCTTTCTGTTTGATAATAGCCGAAATTTAAATTACAGCATATAAACCTTTTTTGCTCTGTAATTTTGCTTTTTTGAAAAGAAGAAGAACTCCTGGAATTGGTTAACAAACTTACATCCTTTAGACAAAATTATCTGTTGGTCTTTTTAAAATCTACTAAAGGATTATTCGATATTCGCTTCGATAAGCCTAGCGTTAGTCTTGATAATTGAGAGATGTGAACATAAATAAGAACAATGTCCCATCTTGTAATGTGGCGATGATAGTTTCGCTTTCGGATTATTGCGAATTGGGCCAAAATGCGAAATCTACTATATCGTAGAGCAGATTAAACTATTTGATTTGTATAAATCTCTCCTTGTCTTCAATTTCTTTAAGCTTGATGGTTTGGACTCTTTCGATTTCTTGGCTGTATCTTAAGATGTCAAAGGAATCTTCCGTGAGAAGAATGATAAGATCTTACTCTGTTGGATGCCATCTAGCCTGTAAAATTTTCTTATTGACTGCTAAATCTTCAAGGATCAACTACTCTCTATTTAAGATAGAACTAAAATCAAAACCCAAAACGGCATATTTGTTAATTTTTTTACCTTTTTTGTACTAATAGCAGAAATGGACAATGGATATTTATTTTGATTTTTAGTTAGGTATAAAATTGATTCGTATTGCTTCGAGGGTACTTGAACTCGCTTTGCTACTATAAGTAAAAGTTAATATATTTTTATAGGCTTAACTCTTTCCATCATAATTTTGAACTATTGTGACGAGTATGTGCTCGATGTCTCCTTATACTTAATAGCAGTCGATGTAAGAGTAGGCGACAGAATTTTATCTTCCCATTTTTAGGTAGTTTCGCGGCCCTCTGACAGGGAGATTGAAGTGGTTGAATTTGGCAAAGAGTTTATTTAATTAGTCGGCAGTGGATTTGTCTGTCATCTAATCTATTTATTATACCGCTTTAATTCTCAATTAATCTGTTGATTAATTATATGTATTTTATAGGATTGTAAAGCATAAGAATTCTCTTAGAAAGAAATCAATTTAAGGGTTTTTTTATCATCATAAATATAAATATCACAAGGATGTAAAATATTTTTGGATTATTATATTTATAATATCTTTGAATGATAAGAGGAAAACGTTTGACAGAGTTTGAGGAATAACGAGAAGATTAAATCTATAATATGCGAGTGTAACAGATAGTCTCAAGGTATAAACATGCCACCAGAGCCATTTTGGTATTTACCATCTTTTGCTTCTCGCTCGCAATTTACAGACATCTATTAACAAAGAGTTATCTTCAAGATGGCAAATTTTACAGAAATATTCGATCATCTAATATCACTACTGATAGTTAATCAACAATCAAGTCGAAGGAAGGCAGTTTGATTGTTAATAACTAACAATTTAGCTAGTATACTTGGATTATTTTGCAGCTGTCAGCAGTAAAATTCCCTTAAGAGTTTGGATCAGAACTAATTGATAAATTCAACATCTTTATAAAACTTTTTGGTGAGTTCTATCCCTATAAAAAGTCTAGAGACCTCTATTTCCAAATTTTACAACAAAATGGACCTTTCGTCGGAAAGACAAGAGAGTAGGCAGTAGTTTTTGTTTGTTAATTACAAAACAAAATGAATAATAGCATCGGAAAAGCAACTGTTGATTGCTTGCTTATCTAAAAATAGTTGAGGAATAGTCATTGAATACTACTTTGATATTTATAGGGTTTCTACTAGCTCAAAAAATGCTCTTACTATTATTTTTGATAAATTAATGCCACAGTCACTGAATTAAATATACTACAAATCATAGTCAGCTTTATTTTTATACTTATTGTGATGAAGACACAAAAGGGAACAGCATGGGAGTATTTCTTTTGTATTCCAAATACGATGAGTCCTTTCCCCATCTTTCCAAAGCTTGCTTTTCAAGAAGAGGCACTCCTGATAATTTAGTCAACAACAAATACACGAAGATGGGCGAAATCAAGGATACGTATTGCCACCCATTTAGGTTTGAAAAAGCAAAGATTGAAACACCAAACCATAAAATTATCTATCCAGCATAGTTAGGGTGGCGAGAGATAGACCATACGCCACTTTTAATGAACTTCCCTTTGTTTTAAGGTAAAGAATTGAAAACTGATTTTTGATAGTCAGCAACACACTCGAAGATAAAACCAAGGATCCAGATCGAAAGCCCGATGAGTTAAATCGTATTAAGGTTTGAATTAATTGAAGCTGAATTTTTCGTCAAAATTATAAGAAGAGGGCAGGGTGTGATTACAGTCCATAGTCCTTGGAAAAACCAAGCAAAGAAGAATCTAAATGGTTTTTTCTTCATCACATCAAAACGACTATCACATCCTTTCTATAGAACTCTTTTGAATAAAAATGTGCCTAACCTCAAAGCCCATATTACAATCAGTGTTGCTGCTATTTTTTGCTTATTATTGAGATTGTTATTGAAGTAAAGTATAAGTCCCACAGTTGAAAGATAGGTCAGGCTACCTGTGAGGTCATAGAACTTTTATGTTTGAAAAATCGATGCAGGTATGAATGCTGAAATTTGTACTGCAAAGCAATAGATGTTAAGCAACCAGATGAGAGGAACTCCAAAAACTAATTTTGACTCACCGCCGATCGCATAAGAGAGGATGGCAACTACAAGAATCGTGATAGGGAAAGGCAATATTTTCTTGATCATTCGACTAACAAAATATAATCGGTAAATATAAAAGACCGTAACAGGTTGATATAATTTTAAGATATAAAAGAATAATGTAGGCCTAGCCAAAAAAGTTGGGCAAGTTTGGCAAACTGCATTAAAAAATAGATAAGCAGCTAAAAGTTAAATGGTAGGCAGAACAACATTTTATAAGAGGTTTGCTCATCGAAAAAAATGATTTCCATTGGAATCTTGATGATCTTGACCTTGTGGCAGGTGTTGATATTAGTGCGTCCAAATAAGACCCAGATGTGGCTTGTGCTACACTTGTTGTATTCAGTTGCAAACTCAAGCAGCAAGTTTACGAGTAGACTGAGATGTTTCATACTACTCAACCCTATATCCCAGGCTTTTTAGCATTTAGATAAGTCCCTATACTTTTATAACTATTTTCAAGGCTCAAACTAAAACAACCTGAGTTGTGGCCCCAACTTGTAATTGTAGATGGTAATGGTATTCTTCATCAAAATCAATGTGGATTAGCATGTCATTTGGGTGTTCATCTTAACCTTCCTACTATTGGCGTTGGCAAAACATTTTTCTTTATTGATGGCCTTGGTAAATAGAAAGTAAAGGAGAAATCATAGAAATAAATCAAAGGAGTGGGAGATTTTAGTTTGTTGGTTGGAGATAGTGGCCGTATTTGGGGATCAGCATTAAGAAATACCAAGGCTGCGATCAATCCCATTTTCGTGTCAGTTGGGCATAAAATTGAGTTAGATATCGCTGTTAAAAGTATAATGAAGCTATCGTATTTTAGAGTGGTCTAGCCTATCAGATTGGCTGATAAGAGATCGAGAGAGTTGGTTTAGAAATGGCAGGGAGATAAAAATACTCTGCCTATTTTCGAAATGCCATTTCTACATAAATGATGTTTATGTCCTATCAGAACAAATAAATAATTGATGAAAATGAATATAATAGATGCATTAGTGAGTGAATCATTTCTGTTTGGCTGCAACAGCTGCTGCTTTCTTTTCCTTATTTTCATTCTTCTATTTTTGGCGCTGTTGACTGTTATCATACCTGATAGTCTCCATCTCTCTATCCACACTCGACACCAATGTCTTATCGATATCAGGCTTCACTTTGAAATTCTGTTGTTTGATATACTTAGTGGGTGTGGTGATGCCTGACTCGCAATTATATCTCATTACGCGTTCTAAATATTACAAAATGTACTCTATTCTTTGTCCATTATTTTCTATGCCATGTCTTGATAGATATTTTCGATATCTCCTTCGTTCTCGTGTACGACTATCATTTCTGAGATATCATTTGATTTGAAGAAGTTGACTCTATCGATGGTTTTGAAGGTGGATGAGATGGTGGGCAGCTACATAACTGTTGCTTTGTACTCACTCTTGTCACCTAACTTGACCTTGAGCGCAATTCTGCTACTATGATCTTTTTGTCTTTATCGGTCGAGATCTAGTTCGATTTGTGGCATGTCCGCATTATCTGGGTTTTAGAAATAGGCCTAGAGTTGTTCTGCGATGCTTTAGGGGAAGCGGATGATGAATTGATTTTGTGTTTAGAATATTCTTGACATGACTGTTCACTTATAGGTGCAATTAAAAATTGATTATGAGGCAATTATAAATTGAGTTTTTAGAGATAACACGAATGAGGGAGTCCAACTGGAACAAAAATATTAAAGATCAGTACAATTTGGATTGTTTCTGTTTCAATATCTACTCACATATTTTTAGCTTGTAATTCTACCATTTGCTCAATTAAGCTTCATCTCGTCTTATCATTTCTTTTTTAGAGTCTTTTTAGGTCTCGATCTTCATCTTGATGATTTATTTCAAATGGTCGGAAACTGACTACAATTGTTGCGGTGATAGGATATACAGTTTGGTGATATCCTGGGTAGACATCTAGATTAAATCAAAAGTACTAATGAATAACTGATCTTATAGGGTGCCTATGGTTATTATTCAGAGATGGCATACTCGAACCCTCTGCAGTTGATTACATCTCCGCGTATTTTCTATTATACCCTTTGGCAGTAATAGTATTGCATGTGCTATTCATCTTCGCACAGCAACTAGTAATTATATAAATTGTTTCTTCTCAACTATTCAATCTGGATTTCCTTTTTATGCGATGACTTCCTCCTTTTCTGAAGATATTGTTTCTATTTCTTACGTTTGATCACTGATTCAAAACAAATATTAACTGAACCATTGGCAACGATAATCAAATTTTCATAGGGTTATCCTTCACGTACGATTAATTAAAGTGCAGAGTAGTTTTTGGTCTACAACTGAAAAGCCAAAGACTCGTAATCCTCGTGATTTAGTTTGAATTTGTTAGAAGTGTTGGGAAAGACTTATTTAAGTATATTTATCATATCTTAAAGACTCTCATTACTTCGAAGAGCCAAACGATACGAAGCATACGGTACTAGCATCAGAACACATTTTTCAGCTGTTCGAATAGAATAGGTTAACACTTTGTCAGAGGCTTTGTTAGCGAAGCCAAATACTTATCCATCAAAAAGTGTATTTAAGAACTAAGGGGGCTGAATTTTATCAATCGAAGCCTACTATTATGAGTCGATAGGTCTTTAGTTCTTTTTAGTGACTGATCCATTGAGTATGATATAAATAGTAGTAATTTATGAGTTACTCTAAAAGATAGCTTAATCTTAGTCTACCTCTTTAATTTAATAGTCCATTTCAAATACTTTTTTGAACATCTAGGGTTTTAAGTTTTTAAAGAACGATAAATTTCTGACTATTTTCTTTATTTATTCATTAATGCTATCATAAACTAAACATTCTTCCTTTAGTTTCTTTTGTTTTTTGTATAGTGTCAGTAGATTCTATGATTAATATATGTTAAGTATTGTTTGACTCTTTTCTACCTTCGCCTTTCTTCTTTCAGTCTTTTTGATAGCGTATTCGATATCTATACATTTATTTAAAAAATCGTGATAAAACTACTTTACTTAATGTTACTATATTTATTTCGAGGTTAAAGTTAAGGGCTATTCTTCGCACATACTCAGTGATAACAAAGAATGAGGCTACTCTTAATAATCTGCATTCATTTTGGACAGATAGCTGATACATTCTTGATACTGCACTGGCATGTTCTCCTTCATATACTGGAGATACTAATTCTGTCTTTATGATATTTTCTTTTTGTCCATTTAACTCAATTGTTATTTATGCGTAATTACGATATCATCATTAGGTTTGGCCTATAGTTTACTTTTCATTTTTTGTATGTTCACCTTCACTTGGTTTATATTATCAGGTGCAGTAAGATAAACACTTTTCTTTTTTGAAGATGCCTCTCTTTTGTTTTTCTATATATAGTCCACAGTTATAAGTTTGGGTGTTGATTATGATATCTTCAAAATGCTGGCTTTTGCTTCATTCTATTCGTATTAATAATATCTTTATTGTGATTTTTTATGACTTGAACTTCGAGATAGAGCCGTTTGAGGTCGACCGATAGAACTTGATCTTCGCCCATTTTAGCCTGAGTATGCAGATCGCGGTCGCTGTATGGTTTTGGTGGATGCTGATTTTTGGATGGCAGTTTGAGGGCGGCGAACATTTTTAGTTGACATGCTTCTCTGAAATCTAAATTCTTAGTCTTGACCAATATTTCGAATACCATGCACAGAGATACTTTTTCTGAGACAGTTCTCCATAGAAAAGTCAAAGATTTTATCTTAACTTCTATCAGAACCTTGCTCTTTAGTCATCAGATTGTTCTTACTAGTCGATTTAACGATATTATCCTTGGTATAATTTGTTGTTTATCTTGTAACTTTACGCTTGTTGTGAGTACTGCTTTGTTTCAGTCTGGACATAATGCTTTCTTGATTGATGGGTTTCACACCTTTTACGATAAACTTAGAGTATAGTAGTTGTGTAATTTTATTGTCGGGTTCAAACTATGGTAATCTGCTGAGAGTGGTGAGAGAGTTGATATACTTGCCATTATTGTTGGCGCTTTAATCTTCGATGTAGATGGGATTGGGGTGTACTGACAAGAAAGGTGTTCTTTATGACTGTCTATTCTTAGACATTATAATAACTTACAACTAACAAACTAATACACTGTATTGATTAGCTCGAGCATAATGTTGGCCATATAAAAAAACCATGATTGGTAAGGGAACATTTTTCCCTTGATATACTTGCTTTCGCTGTTCATTTTTATTTTAGGTTGAGAGATAATTTGACCCAAATTTTATTTGGTTAGTATAATTTTATTCTCTAATATAAGGCTTGATGAACAGTCCTGGGTCACGAGTTT
>Ga0194117_10002253_pt1 | contig 20844 bp, 9 predicted proteins | sample TA2MahsurfametaG_FD_160579 | JGI IMG/M metagenome (GOLD analysis project Ga0194117, IMG submission 160579) | Freshwater microbial communities from Lake Tanganyika, Tanzania - TA2015009 Mahale N1 surface | ecosystem: Environmental > Aquatic > Freshwater > Lake | place: Tanzania: Lake Tanganyika...
TATTAATGAATGGTTTGAATGAAGTGTCAAATAAATTTTTTTTCGATACATTTACTTACGTATTTTAAATATTTATCGTAAGGAACAACGCAATAAGTCTGTTTGCTTAATAACAAGTATAACTTATAGTCTCAAAAAATTATTTTTAACATTTTAGTTTGAATAATTCCTACTAAACTTTTACTTATTTATTTAAGTTAAGATCTATTTATAACTAACTCATACACTCAGTGACTTAAAAGTAAACTAAAATTCATAATATAAACTTCATCAAAATTTTTTATAAATCCAAAATCTAACAAGATATTCGCAAAGTTTAGACATCTTGATTTTTTTCTTTATAAGTGTCATCCGTAGTTGAATAGTAAATAGAAAAATAAGCTTATATTCAGAACATTTATAATCATATAGAAGATCTATGTTAGTAAGTAAGAAGAAATCCGATCTCTCAACCATACTCGATGATCTACGCTCAGAAGATATCAAAAAACGATTGAGTGCAGTCCAAGACATCAAAGAAGTTGCAGCCACCATGGGTCCGGCTAAAGTCAAAACAGAACTTATCGTTTTTCTAGCATGTATTCCATTGACTATCTAGAATTTATCGATGATTAAGAAAATATAGTCCTTTAGTTGCTCACACAACTTGAAGGATTCACCTCTCTTCTAGGTGGAATCTAAAACGAAAAGTGTCTATTACCACTCCTAATTTCTTTTTGCAAAACAGATGAAAAAAGGAGCGCTTTCAAAGCATGCCAATTGATTCAACGTATACTGACTAACTGCAAAGACCAAGCAGTTGATACAATCAAAAAGCTTATCAAAACAGATCTAAATGTTGCGAAGTAGTGTGGCATACAACTGATTGCAGCAATGTTGCCACTGCTGGAACCTTCTTAAGGAATCTTAATGGAGATGTATACACCTATGCATACTTGCGATAATCCTCAATTAAAAATCATTGCATCAAAATACTTGTCTGTATTTATTACTTAATTAAGAGTATCATTCGAAACTTAAAATCTAAAGATGAAGTGCCTAAAATTTTAGAGGCTATTTATGGAGAAGGTGATGAGCTAAGCAAGATACATGCTTTGTCGGCTCTAGTTTAATATTATGATTTTAACAACAACTTTGCTCTTACGAAGTTAAAAAATCTAGCTGTAATTAATTCATGGAGAATTAACATCAAAATCTGCGAAATCGCAGAAATAGCAGCTGTTAAAATAAGCAAGCCTCACTTTAAACTTATTTTCGAGCCAATGCTGTTCAAATTTATGACATCAGTGGAACCTTAACTTAGATCTGCCTCTTGTAGATCGATTTCTGCCTTATGCAAACATTTATCTGATGATGAACAGAGATCAAAGTTGCTTCCTGTCCTTAAAAAACTGGTTTCTGATCCAGTATAATATGTTAAGAGTATCTTTTTACTAATTTAGTTGAACTCTCCAAAAATATAGTAGGAATTTGTGGATACGTGAGCATTTAATTTATGAATGAATCCATTTTACCAATGATATTTACTTTCATTAAAGATCCGAACAGCTAGATCACTTTAAGCATTATTAAAAGCTTTGAGTACTTGGCTTCTAAAATTCCCAAGGAAGTTTTTGATTAGAAAATCATAAAACCATTGCTATCGCAACTGAATACAGATAATTGGAGAGTAAAATGTGAAATCCTAGACATTTTAAAGGGATTCTTGGTTACTCAAAACTATTTAAATTAATCAGTATTAAAAGTTTTTATTGGACTCACTGACGACAAGATAGATGCAGTTAGGCTAAAAGTCAACCAGTTGATCATATAGATCATCAAAGTTAATCCAAAAGAATGGTCTTAAGGAATTTTGCTACCCAGAGTGTTTGCAGCGAAAGAAAATGTTTCTTACTTAAAGAAGCAAAATCTACTATAAATAATCGATAAGACATCTTCAATTGTATCTGATAAATCCATGAAGTAAATTTACCAAGGAACAATTGTAAATTACCTCGGAGACAAAGTTCCTAACGTTAAGTTGAAAACGATGCAAGTTGTTAAAAGTAATATCAAACTTTTAAATCCTACCATTTAGAAGCAAGTCTAAAAGCTCAAAGACGACAAAGATACTTAAATTAAAGATTTTGCAAAGAAACTTAGAGCTTGATGTTTATAACTACCTTCATTTATGCAAAATAAATGGAATCAATCATCTTCACTGTCAAAGAAAACTTCATCGTTTATCATATTTAAGATTTCTTTTATTTCTTCCCTTGATTTTTTCTGTTCTTCGAACTTTTGTGGGGCAACTTCCTCCTCCTCACTATCTCCATAATAGATCTCACTGTCTTCTTCTTGCATTCGACTCTCTAGTTATTTTTTCTCTTTTTTCGAAGCTTTTTTCTTGGGATTTTTATTCTTTTCTGAGGAACCTAGTTTCTATTTCTGTTATCTTTGTTATCGTTTTTACATTTTCTATGTCTTTTGTATCTTCTTTTCCTTTGATGAACTTTTTTCAATTTGTACTCTTTTTCTCTGCAAAATCATCTAAAGCTACTAAAAGAACTCATCTCTAAATTTTCCAATATCTAATCCTCCTGTAAAATTTTTGACTTCATTTTTCATGGTTTCTCTCTATAACTCAGAAACTATTTGTTTTTTAAGTTCACGAGATTGTATGTTAAAAATTTTTGCCAATTTCTTTTTTCTTTATAGTGTGAATTGTGACTTTATTTTTTTGGGTCGAGTAATAGTTGATGTGCAGCGGCTTTTATAGTACTTGAATTTTTAAATAGCTTCGGTATTGGCATTTTTTTAATTGTTGTAATAATCCCAGAAGAGCATTTCGAATTTTATGGAAACATCAAAAAATTACTTTTGATGGACAAAATAAGTTCGGTAATTATGAATCATGGTGACCATATCAGTTTCAAACTCACTTAGATCTTTGTATTTTCTTCTCAGAAGTTTATTTGATATGGTCCTAATATCAAGAGGTTGCTCTATTGCTTGTCCAAAATCATATAGTTCTAGGTAAAGAGGGTCAGGCAATGCCATAAAATACTTTGAGAGCGGATGTCTTCGTAATTGTTCAAGAGTCATAAAGCAATGCAATTAATTTTGGCTCATCTTAGATTTAACCAAATCAAGCTATTTGTGGGTATCTAACAGATTTTTTTGCTAATAAACTAGAAAACTTTCAGAATCCTATTTTTTTAACGCAGGTTTGTAGAGAATTTGAGTGGGTACGCGCTATTGTTTGAGATAGTAGCCCCCTGTTCCCATAGGTTTGCCTTCATTTATTAGGGATTCAAAAGATTGGGCATATTTGGGCTTTAATTCATAGAGTTAGCAAGGTTATCCTTGTGCTTCAAGCTGAATATTCTTTAGTTTTTCAGATTGTTAAATCAGATGCTCAAAAGTTGAGTCATTCATGTTTTTTAATTGCTAATAATAAAAGCGCTCTTTTATAAACCTTACTAAATTATCTATTAAAAAAACATAAAATAAGTATTAAGCTCATCATATCATGCTCAGAAAGGCCAGTTTTGGATTTTAGCTGAACTCCTTCCATGCTATTGTCCACTTAGCAACTGAAGCACCATCCAACACACGATGGTCTGCTCCCACAGAAATGTCAATAAGTGTTTTTTTAAAGAGTTTACCATTTAAAAATAGAACTTTTTCATATGGAATACCCAAAGCAGCGTGTGTGACAGTTTATCCATAAATGAGAGGATCTATTGACCTGCCTCCGATTTCTCCTATGTTAGATAGAGTGATTGTTGCACTTTTGATATTCTGCTTACTATTTTATAAGGTTGATGGAGCTGTTTGAGTATCTAATGTCTTTTGAATATTTAAAATAGAAAGATTTTCGAGATTTTTTATCAAGGCGAAAGTGTTTGAGCTATAGTTTGGTAGCAGCAAATTCTGACTTTTGGTTTGCTTGAAGCTAAATGGATTGGAAACATCGTAGATACTATTAACACGAGGATACTGATTGATGGCTAGTGAAAAAGTTTTAATCAGCAAACTTAGCAATGAGATCTTTTGATGTTTTTGTATGAGGGATTAGCATATTTAAAGGAGGTTATTTATGTCGATACTTTAATGGAAGTATAGATATGGAATGGTTGAGCTATAGCTAGCTAGCTGATACATTTATTTCTAAATTTCATTCATCTTCACCTTCAACACTTCACTCTTTGTTGGTTGTGGGCTTTGGTTACTTTATTGAATTACCTTGCCTTTTACTTAGCCATTTTTTCTGGCTTCCAAAAAATGAATGATATCTTACTTTAAGATTCTATTTCTTTTGCCTGTTCCTTTCACATACTTTAAATCTATCTTATGCTACCTAGCCCACATTTTAACTGTTGCTGATGCTAGATAATCTTCTTCGACGATCGAAGGTTGCTGAACTGGTTTAAATTAAGGGTGCAGAGAATGGTTAATTGGTTCATCTATAGCTGTTTTTGCACTGCCTGAGTTGGTTTCGATTTCGAGGAAGATATCCCCTACTTGACACACTGTATCTTCGTGATAATAAATTTTTTTGATGATACCCTCTTAAGGAGAAGTTATTTCTGTGAATTGTTTATCCGATTCTACGTCAGCAATTTTTAAAAACTCTTTTATTGTATCTCCTTCCTTCACATACAAATTCTTGACTCTCCCCTCCTTAATTTTTTCGCCAAGATCTGGCAACGGGAAACGAATCGTAGCGAATCTATATATTGAATGCAAGGGTGCGATGTTATGTAGTTGAAGGCTGAAGAGGCGTATCATGGTAATTATATTTAGTATAAAAATCAATTGATATCATACACCTTAGCCACAGCTCTGGAGTGTTCATAGACAATCAGTGACTTAGTGGTACATTCTACAGTTCTAGTAGTCATTTTCCAATTATCCTGCTTAGCAGCATCTACCAATTTGATTTAGGTCCTCCTTTTGGATTCATTTTTTTTAGTGAAATCGTACTTAAGCAAGTAGCCATTGTCTTGCAAAAAGAGTATATCTTAGATTGTTCCTTATTTTATACCAAAATGAATGGGTTGATAGGTCTCTGTATTTTTTATGTCTTAAATTGTCATGAGTTGCTAAGATTATCTCCAATCCCAAAGTGAAATCGATCCGTTCATATCATTCGTCAAAACATGTTTACAATTTATGCTTGGCTTAGCTATCCCGTTAAGTAAACTACGTATCCATTTTGATCGCCCGATTCTGCAGGGATCTCCTGATAGTATAAATTCCTTGCCGTCAGGGAAAAACTCGACGTCATAAGCAGGAGGAGTAATAAAATTGACATTGATGGGTTTTTTCATTCTTACGTCATGCTCGATTATTGCATTGGAAATAGAGATGACGTAGGGAGATACATGATGAGCAGATACTGCGAAAGGTGAGGATTAGTGACCTTTGAGAGGAATGGATTTGTTTTTCACCAAATTGAATAGGGTGACCTCTGTATGTGTGCAGGTTAGAAGCACATCGTGGTCGAATTGATCTATGTCAATAATATCCGTATTTTGGTAAGGGTTAAACTTGGAAATTAATTGAAAATTTTTATCTGTGGACCCAGGTACATATTTGTATTGTAAAAGAATGCCATTTGAGTATCCACAGTAGATAAACTGATCAAAGGCTTCGACTTTGTTGAGAGTGGGCAGTTGGCTACTTCGTATAGATTTAGGATAGGGGAGTTCTGTAGGTTTGGAGAGTATTAGAGGAGGCTATTATTATAACATTTAATGATTATTGAGCGCAATTATCAAATCTCTATTAAAGTATGTCTCGCAATCCAGAAAGATAAGGATAAAGTGATAAATGAATGAAAAGTTTAGGTTATACAAGAAAAAAAATCATTTGTTACAGTTTTATCGGGAAATTGGTCAAAATTACTATCCTAAATAACAGAAAGCTATGAACTCTTCTGCAAATATTTTTCTCTTTACAGTTGAAGTTTCACCCATTGAGGTCGTATTCTAGCTTTTTTGGCTACTTTACTCACCCTAATGAGAGTTTTCATGAGATTGAACGAAAAGCTCAGCAGAAGAAAGTTGATATTTATATTTATTACTTTCTTCAGCATAGATAACATCCCACAAGCTTTCTCCAAAGTAGTTTTAATTTTTTTGGCTTTCCTCAGCTTCGTAGAGGATATCTGTGAGAGTAAGGCTTTGAATTAACATTTTTTTCCTCTGAATATTGGCTTTTCTGAGAACTTTTCTTCTTTGTTTGGCTATCAAATGCCTGAAGGCATGGACCACCACAAAAGGATCTTATTAGTGTTCATTTAGGCTCTTTCTTTCTATATGGTCTTCTCCAACAAACTCTTCCATTTTTCTTAATTTTATTATCAATTCGAATAGGGAAAAAATGATTGTAAGATGATACAGAACATAGCATTTACGCTGATTCATGAGCTGTCAAGCTGCATGAGGATAGGATAGCCTAGGAAAGAGATTTTTGTGTCAAACCTAGATGATGGAGAGATGCGTTTGCTCGGTATAGAAAGTTTTGGTTTGTTGTGATAAAATTCAAAATATCTTAGACGGAGAATTAAATCATTATAAGCCAGTGAAAATTGTTCACTCCTTGAAACTTCCAATTTCAAGTATTATATCATTTCTCTCTGTTCCATCCATCCTGCCTCAATGTCTATTTACTTTCAACAATTAGTGAAATTTTATACTTAGTTATACAATATCAATTTTTCTTTTATTTTTTCTTCAAAATGTAAAGCTCTTGAGCCTGCATCAACTTCAAGTTTTCTATTTCCTTCTGATATTTTAACTCAAGCTTTTTTATCATCTATTTCTCATCACATATTTGCGCTTATAGGGCTTCTCTGATTCTCGATCATGGGTACCTCTGCTGTTGCTCTTTCTCGAGCAAAGTTTTAAATTTCTAGTTTGATTTCACGAGTTACTCATTTATGTTGAGAAGTTATTCGTTTTATTTTTCTAACATTTTCTTCTTAGTTTAATCTTGCAACTTACCCGAAGAGTTTTGAATTTGTAAATGCGAAAGTTTAGATTTTGCCTGTTTTAAGTCTTCAGTTAGTGCCTTGATTTGTGATATATGATGAATATTAGATGAGTTCTGAATATTTTTTATGTTACGGGAGCATGAGCGAAATGCAAATGCAGCAACTCTATCTTCATCTAACCCAGTTCTGCCATAATTTTGGGAAAAGACTTGGTCGAAGCTGACATTTTAATCGTTTAAATTGAGGAGTAATTGAAAAATCAAATTTATAATTTTGGTCTTTCATTTAAAAGTTGTTACTTTTACATAGAATGTTAAATTTCAAACATCCCGATTGTATTAAATAAATCCTAGCACAATCTTATTAATTTATCTTTTTAATCAATTTAAATAAAACTTAGAAGTTTAGTTAGTAAGTAATCATTGGAGGAAAGATCTAATCCGTCCCGATCCGTTAAGAATTATGAATTCTGGAAAATTAGTAAAAAAATCCAACCTTTTTAATCTCTTTTTTTATATTGCTTCCCAATGTTGCTCAGGACATTACTCTCCTCTCTCACAAAATCCCTTCATATAGAAATTTTAACACTTTTCCCCAGCTTCCGACTCGACTTAGAACTCTAGAGTGGAGTCAATGTCATTAAAGATAGTGAGTTTGGATGAAACGAACATAGGAGAATCAATAGTAGAAGGGACGCTATAGGTTTTGTTGAAGTGTGGAGAGTCTATTGAGTAATTATGTTCATCTTCGGAAGAGTATTTGGATTGTCTGAGTTTTTTTTTGGGAGTATGTTGCTGTTTGTGGGATGAGTGATAATCCTATAGCATAGATGTGCCTATTAATAATTATATCAAGAGTATTGTTATTTAATGAAGCATAAAAAATTCAAAGATATACTATCAACTTTTATACTCCACTATATTAAAGCCTTGGTTTTTGAATTATTTAAACTCTAAATAAAAAATAATGTACTTTCAGCTAATACTTTAGCAGATATGTTGTGTTTTGTTAAGATACTCCAGGCAACCTTGGATCTCAGTCCAGATAAACAATTTATTACTATATTTTAACAGTTTCTTAATTCTTAAACCCTTGATTACAGTTATGGAAGAGGTATCAAAATAGCTTTGTCTACAACTCCGGTTGTTTAATACTCAGGCCTGTTTCTTACATCAACATGCTGATGGTTACCATTTAGATTTTTTAAATCATTGAACTTTATTATTGAAGGTCGAATAAAATCCTCCTTTAATTCAGAAATATCGAAGTTGGCATACCCTTTTATGTTGAAATATCCGATTCTGAAAAATCTATTAATGATGTCAATTTATTTAGTCTTTTCAGTAATAATAACAAAAGCTTATTCAGGAGAAATAAAGTTGGAGATGAAATTAACAATTGGACCATTATTTGGTAACCAATAGCTTCCCTTAATCAGGCCTTGTCCAAGATCACTGCGAGTATCTACAATTTTAGTTACTTATTTAATCTTTAAAAATTCTGCAGCAGTTAAAGGAATATGAGCATTTTTAAGGGACAAGTCATAAGAACTTGGTCATTTTTGATTTAAACCTGCATCATGGAAAAATTATTTCGGTGGTCTGGGAAGATTAGCAGTCATTGCCTTAACGAATTCTTCTTTAGACTAAAATTTAAAGCCATAGTTATTTGAATTCTGAGCTCCAACAGTACAGTAGTTTCCAGCACCTATAGATTTTCCACAAGCTGATCCAGATCCATGGCCCGGATAAAGTCTCATATTTCCATCTAGTTTTTTAATTTTTTGAACTGACTCATAGAGCATTGAGGCTAAATCATCACTAGTTATATTTTAGCTGCAGGCCAAATCAGGTCTTCCTACTTCTCCTAAAAATACAGTATCACCTGAGAAGAGAGCAACATCTTTGTTCGTTGCATCTATGAGTTGGAAGCAGGAACTTTAAAGTGTGTGCCCAGGAGTATGAATGATTTTAATCTTGATGTTTCCTAGAGACAGTAATTAATTGTCTGCACATTCTTTAACCTTGAAGGTGTTAATTTGTCTGACAGCAGATGGTCCCATCACAATCGGAACTTTGAACTAAGTGTGTCCTGATAAATAGTCTGCATGATAGTGAGTCAATATGACATATTTAAGCACTGATTTTCTTTCCTCAATATAGCTTTTATAAGTTTCCACATCGAAAACAGGGTCTATGAGTGCGCATTCATGGTGAGACTAAATATAATAGGAAAAAATAGCGAGTTCTGAAGATTTGAACTGTGCTACAAAGAATCCCTAGCCAGTTTGTTCTGTAGTCAAGGTCAAAAATGATGAATTCATTAGTATAGTATTATAAACAAGATTTTCCTGATGAGATTATTTATAAGTAAAAACAAATAAAGAAGTTAAAGTTTTTAAATTAAAATAGTTATTTTCTATTACTTCAAGCTTTTCGAAAATCTAACAAGAGAATGAGTTTCTATCCTTTTTATTTGTTTTTATATAAATTTCAAAGAATGTGCTTCCCATAGGTTCGACCACCTACAGAAAAAGCTCTAAAGTATGTACTTCTTCTTAGAATGATTTGCATTATGCAGCTAATAATATCCGTGCTGAATTTCTCCATAGATACTTACTTTATCAAAATTGGTGTATTCGGAGTTTTCTTATCTTTCTGTGTATTCTTGTCGCAACGAATGATGTATTATCCAATATTAATCTTCAATATTCTACTTGGATTTTACTTTAGTTGTGAATTTCTGTTTGCCTTTTTGGTTTTCTTTCAAAACGGCACGAACATCTCATAATCTGACAGAAAAACGAAATATACTTTCAGTATCATTGTGGCCAACATAGTGTTTTATGTATCAACAATTATCTTTTACTACTACCCTTATAAATAGTTCAAAACGATTTCCTTTAAAGAAAATCCTCAATTAGCTCACCTCTTCTAATCGTAATAAAGAAACCAAGAAGAAAATGTTCCAAAAGAAGTTCCATTTAATGTCAACTATGGTTAAATCCAGGTTATCAAGGGAAAAAAGAACAATAACCATGGAATTTTTGAGATAACTCGTGGTCAAGGAATTAAAATTTGATATTAAATCAACCATTTTTATCCATCATATTTTGATATAATATTTGATGAGTTAACTCGAAAATAAAATCAAATTTTTGGTGGAGGAAGGTGCAATTAACATCTCTTGTTTGGACAATTCCAAATCCAAACATAGAGGAACCAAATTGCTATCTTTTAGCAAAGCGCGATAACCAGTAATTGGTGATTTTTGCAAAAGCATCGTTATTGCCAAAGACGACACAAAAAAATAACTCATTCTCCATCTTACATACCTATACGAAAATGGAAATAATACCTTCATTAATCACCTAAAACTGAAAGGCTCGATTCGAGATTACGACTTAGTAAAGCAATAAAAAAACTAACATAGAAGTAAGAATTTTCGATCTTCACCTACGTCGCCAACTTTAAATCGATCACACCGGGAACAGAATTGCTGGCCCAAGTCAGAAATGTCTATTTGAAAGATGATTTGGTAAGCAAATAACTATTTAGAAACAATTTGAATTGACTTTAAAGTGCAAAAAGACAGAACTTGATGGGCTATCACCTGGCATTACAAGAGATTAAGTAGACATGTCGTAAAGAGAATTGAAGATCTATAATAAATACGGGTGTTTTTCTGCGACATTCTTAGCGCAGTATGAAGAGGACTTTTCGAACCCAGGACTAATCCATAGATATTGCAAAGATCTTAGATTAAGAGAAAACGATTCTCTTAATTAGGACAGTCTGATAAGTCATCTTGAAGACTTGTCCCTCGATTATTAGAGGCTAATTTATGGTATGAAGCAGAGTTCGATAAGTTCAAGAGAAACAGTGGGCCGACAAACACTACGAGGAAGGTCTTAAATACTTAAAAACTAGTAATCCTGACCTAGCCTTGGAACACTTAAATTTAGCAAAAAGCTTTGAAAAGAAGAGTTCAAAGATTTATATAGCTCGCGGATGTGCTCTTGCTCACCTTGTAAAATTTCATGCAAATAGAATAACTTTTCCGAAGGTTTGAAATAAATCCAGTAAGCTTTGAGAATATCACCTGATAGTAAGATAGCTCTGCAGTACAAGTAACAAATCCGTAAGGAAATGAAGGCTAAGGAATCCAGATAAATTGATATAGACAGTTTTGGCGATGAGAGTCTTAAAAAGGTAAGGGTTACCAATAGTTTGGACCTAATCAGAAAAAAATGAACAAAGATAAATATCTTGAATAAATCCATTATAGTAATTATATCACTTATATATCCTTGAAGCTTTATTCTTTGATTTATTGCTTTATACACTACCCTCACTCCTTCGATCATGCTAAAATCTTGGTTTTCCTTTCAGCTCCTCTCTAGGTACTCTCACAATTTTATCTCTAAGAACACGAACCTAAATGTAGTCTTTGAAAGTCGAAACAATTACTCCGTTTATTCCGTTATAGATTCCTTGAAGCAATCGATATGGATTTCCAACTTTAAATTCGTCCTGTTAATCTTCTATGTCCCGTCTTTTGAATTTATTTGTTTGATTCAAAAACTCAGGTCTGCCTTTAAATCGATGATTTAGAAATTATGGATGGCTTTTAGGTGTGTTTTTGACATGAAGCAAGCATCTTTAACCTTTTTAGACCCAGTTTCCATAAAGATTAAGAGTATTAGTGTCCTCCAGAAAAAGATATTCTTTATAGATTTGTTTGACTTTAAAAATTTGGTTTGATTTTTAACCTTCCACAATTTGAACCAAACAGTTTCTTCTGATTTATTTATTATCTTTGCTCCTACAAGCATTAACAGGTTTTTTTAACAACTAGAATTCACCGTTTTTAGCTCTCAGTAGCTGATTTTTAGTATTGATGTACTATATATAGGTTTTCTTGACGGAACAAATAATTCCAAGCTCGTTATTGACTTTCACCAGATTATTTAATGCTGCTCCTAAATCATTTTAGAACTTGATTTTACCTTCGGTATAGGACTGGAGATTCCTTTTGAAACATTCCAACCTTTAATTATTATCAGTGAGGATAGCAACACTGTGTTTGGTGTACTAGTAAACTATACCTTCCTCGCCTTTATGCGAACCCTATATGATGACAACCCTTTCTCCCTAATAGAACTTTTTTTATAGATTTTAGAGCAGTTAATCGATGATTGTACCTTTTATGTTTGAATTTAAGCAGGTGATTCTAACCAGTTTATTGGTTCTTTCATATACTCGGCCATAAATTCCTTTTAGCTCTCCAGCAATAATTTCAACAAGTTAATTTGGACGTATATCACGCTACATTTTTATATGTTTGGCTTCCTTCTAAAGCATTTCTTGTGGATTATCTGTCTAAAAGTTTAATTATAGAATCTCTTTTGCTGATACGGTTGTCTTAGGGAATCCAATTTAGCTGAATGAATAATTTGCTAAGATTAAGCCCCCTTCAGTTATCTTGATGTTTTTGTTATGGGGGAACTCATTATACTTGAAGAAATCAGATTGGGTTAGTTTCTTTTTGGGAGGCAACTCTCCTGGCTTGTATGTTACTTTGGGACTAGTCAGCCTCTTAAGTATCTAGTTTTTCTTTTTGAAGATGTGGGTTTCTTCCTATGATCCTCTCAGTTCATCCATTTCCTTCATTCTGAGATCTATTAGATCGAAACTTATTCTTGGGATGAGCTGAAGTACTACTCCATTTTTATTGATTTGTGTAATTTGACCAAGATCATCCTTGTAAGCTCCACACTTAACTTTCACGTACTGTTCCAATTTGAAGTCGTTTATTCTCTGATAAGCCTAATCAAATAGATATGAATATATCTAAAAATCTATTTTTTTCAAAGTATTCAGAGTTAGACCTTTAAAGTTTTATATAGACTTTCGGATAGTTTACAAGTCTTCTCCCTCTAAGAAAATATAGCCTGGAAATTTTTTAGCTAATGCCATAACTGATGTGACCTTGCAAAAGAAGTGGTCAGGATGTTAATTAACATACTTGGCTTTGTTCAATATATGAATCACCAGTTATTCTTCTTTACCTTTTTCACATTTGATCTGGTATAGTTCTTGATCAGCTTGCGTGCGATAGCAGTCCGTCATTTATTGCTGATCTTAATAGTCTCTTTGCTTTGCCATCGTTTTGTAGTATTTTTGAATCTATTCTTCACTTTTGCCTGCTATTTTGTCAATTAGCTACTCAGTTACTGTCTTTTTGGTTTGTTTATATAACCGATTGTATTTATCTATATTATTAAAAGTATACCTTAGTATTCTCTGCGCTTTTCTTAAGCATTATCATCTGGATCAAATTATGATTATTCATCATCGGATTCCCCTGATGAAGAAGATGCTTAGATGTCTAGTAAACCTTTTATGGATTTTGGAATTTTCTTCTCTTAGTATTAATTGTCCTCATCTTAACTGGAAGATCCATTTTCTGAAGAACCAGAAGATGAGGAAGGAGAAGGTTCTCTTTTTTTTTGAAGCCTTTTTTTAGCTTCTTTTCTAATGCCGATACGCTGTCTGGTCAAGCTTTTTACCTGACTTTGACTAGACCTGCTGTTGCTTTGCTAGTCTTCATCTTCATCTTCTTCTGCTTTTTTGATTCTAACGTTTGTGTCACGTGCTGAACCTTTTCCCATCGATTTAATGCTTTATTAGAGGCAGACTAGCTAGAATAAGAGGATGGATATAAAAATAAATATTAGTCAATTCTAAGCTCTACTTTAGAAGTAAAGAAAAAGCAAATAATAACTTATGAATCAAAAAGAATTTAGATGTTTGGATATGTTTTCTTCAAAAAAAATGTAACTAAGATAGTGGTGATCAGAAAGAAATTGTCTGATGTCAAAGCTAAGATCACTATTTCAAATTTTATTAATATAGCTTCCTAGCGGAATATTGATCTATTTGAAAATCAATTACTAAATAACTTATTCTAAAGATTAGTAATCTTAACTACGATTTAAGTTAGCATACTATTTATACCTCAGCAAAACCAGTTATACCAAAACCTATAGTTTTATAATAAAATGAAGGGAAGTAAATGTAAGAGTTAAAGATCGCTATCGGGGCTGCCTATTTTCAGCGAAGTTCATAATATATTGCAAATAAATCGATGACTGAAAACTTCGATATGTCTCACCAAGAGAGTGTTGCAGATTCAGAACCCAATCTCTCTGAACTCAAGAAAGAAGTAGAAATCACTCCATCAACTCTCAAGGATATCACCAACAAAGGTACGCAACTTTTTAACTAGAATAGTTTATCGACCGCGTCATTTAACTCTGCAACAACGCCAAAGAAATTATAAATATAGAGCGAGCCAAGGAAGCTTTGGTGTATCTTACAGAAGCCTAAAAGATACTTTAGTACGCAGCTAGCCGTGGCAAGAACATCGACAAATATATTATCGTGAGTGTGCTTCATAATGAGGCATGTTGTTATCAAAAGATATGGGAGCTAGACAAGTGCTCTCAGTATTTAGAAGCACTAATCTACAACTTCAATTCCTTTATGAAAACTGGTGATCATAATACCTGCAACGAGGATTCTTCTACCAAAGCAAACATAAAAAACAAAAGTTACGAATAGTCAACATCTGAAGCTATTGATCGCAAAACTTTCCTTGCAAAATACTATCTTCAGTTCTGTGCAGTTAATTCGCAGACAGACAACCATTCTGGCGCGTTAGTGGCGGCTCGTAAATCCATAGAAATACTCAAGACCGTTTTCAAGCAGCTGGCAGATCTAGCTCCCTCTATGAAGAAAGCAACTTACTAGAAGAAGTCATAATTTGAATACAAAATCAAACTCATAGAAATGGGATCGAGAGTAAATGATAAAGTACAGATTCAAAACTATGACAGCATTTTTCAAGCAGCCAAGTATTACTTACGTAAGTGGAAGGAATCCAAGGATAACAAGGATCGTCCTGAAAGAAACTATATCCTCGAAGAATAGTTTAAAAATTACTCTATTGGAAACGCTATGCAGATAGTCCCTATGACCTTTAAGTAGTTCCAAGAACGTGATCTCAAAAATTATACAGGAAAGATAGTGTTAGAAAAGATCTTATTAATGGCTCTTGGTTACTTCACGATCTCCACTGAACTGCGATTGATCGCAGGGAAGAAGTTCATCAAGCGTTAAGGTTAAAAAGCTAATAGTATAGAATACAAGTAATCTGAAATATATCATCTACTCTCAATTATCATAGCTGCAGCTTGTATTCCTTTCGAAGTTTTATATATCAAACACGTCCTCAGTAGCTATAGTAACCATTATCGAAATGATTTACTCTTTGAAAACGAAAACGAACCAAAGCTAAAGGAAAATCTATTTTAGTAATTGCTGTTTCCTCATAACAATGAAAACACACGTAAAATTACCATAACTAATTCTTTTGTAGCTTCAGATCACTAGCAGACCATCTCTAAATTTTAAAAGGATGAGAATGAAAATATTTTGACTAATGATGTTCAGACTGACAGAAAAAAATTGGAACTTAGTAAATCTGAATAGGAAGAAACAACTAAAAATGATATTGCTAAGAAAATGAAAACAACTCTCAAAAATAAATCCAAAAGCAAATCCAAAAATCTAAAGTCGCTCACACTGTTTGGGATGGGTGATAAATCTTAAAAGGGTTCTCCAATGCCTAAGTCACCAAATACTCACCTTAAATCTCCAAAAAGTAATTTAATCAAAGTCAAAACATCGTTCAAAGTCAAAGTTAGTGCATAGAAAATCATCACAACCAACAATTTCGTGAAAGAAGACAAGAGTAAAAAGAAAAGAGATTCGAGGGCTGAAAACATTGAATTTGACTACTTTGTGGGAAAAAGTAACAAAGATGTTAAAAAAATGAAGAAAGTTGTATAAGCTGGCCTAAATATGCCTTCTCCTAGACTCGGTGCTAGTTCCAAAAGCTCCAGCAAACGCGAAAGTCCAGTTCCAAAATACTTCTAATATCTGCGACCTCAGAGTCCACTGATAAAAAACTTGAAGTCACCAAAGAAAGCGATGTATAAGCAAATTAAAAACAATATACAGCAGCATTATTTATGATACTATGTACTTTATAACTGTTTTCGATTATAGTATCAAATATAAGTAGTATCAATTAGAAAGTTTACCCATCCTTTTTAAGAACTTAAGAGTCTTGGGATTTAACTTATAGGCACCATTGTTAAATTTGGACATTTCTTCAGCACTGAGATCATGCACAAAATTAGGTCCCTGCATCTCATTAAGTTTAAACTTATTCATAACGAGAACTTCTCTTTTTGAATCTGGAGAGTCAAAACTATTTGATCTTTCACTCATATTTTCTTTTTCGTTGATTTAGGATTGGAAAGTTACCAGTCTCGAATTCTCCTAGAAGCAAACATCGATTCTGGATATTTCATTCTTCACATTATTTTTTCTGCCTGATCGGATCAAAAAATTTAATACATTAGATAGAATATTTTTATATTTAGGCTATACGATAGATATGATGGATTTGAGAGCTATTTTAGAATTTTTTTAATTCAATTTGATTTTTTTTCGGTGTTGATAATCCATTTTTTTCGAGTTGCTTCTCCAAAGTAAAAGACAGCTTTTCAAAATAGTTCTTTTATGCAGCTTTGTGTACATATTTCTTGCATTTTCAAGTTTATCATAAGATGACTCTATTTTAATAACTTATGCTTCAGAAAACGTAACAGAACTCATATACTCATCCTTTTTTTTCTTCATTTCTTCAAAAATCAAAGAATTGCTTTTTAACATTTTCTCAAAAATTATCAATTTTTATTTAGTAGTTTGACTCTACACATTGAGCTGATACAAGCAGTCATTGAGTCTATTCCTCTCTTAAATGGCAAGCGTATCGCATTCGTTTCTCCATTTCCTAAGATATTTTGTCTTTAAAAACTGTATATATTTACTCTTGAAGCACTTTAGCTTAAGTAATTTTAAAGAGAACAATTATTTGCAGTGTTTGAGAGCTTATTCAATGAATTTAGAAAGACTATTAAGTTTATCTTTCATTTTATAACCATTTTATCCTTCTTTTAGGAAATAATGCCAAAGGAACTGTCCTTATGATCCGATTTGATAAACTAAGAATGGTTCACATGGCAAGTTTACATCTTAGATTTTTATGATTTAACTGCCTTGATTAAGAGTTTATAGTGGTAGGCAGTGAAAAGAATCTATGACCAAAAAGATATTGAATTCAGGTGTCTCTTATTTGATGATAAGTTTTAGTTATTAAATAGAACTGATTTCTTATGGATTTCTTTTTTCCTCGAAGTTATGTACTTGTTGAGCTTTCAGCACTTTACTAAAACATTCGTAATTTTGTTAAATTTTTCTCTTGAAAAATTGAATTAAAATTGGAATGCCTAGACTAATTTCTTTGGTCATTTTCGAACTATAGAATATTTTAGAAAAAGCCATAATTTTAGATTTTCGCTGTTTCTATTCCATATTTTTAATTATTAATTGTCCACTCTTCAATATATTAGATCTTCTTTAGGATTTTTACTTAAGATTATCGAAAGCAGTTTTGATAGTGAGTTTAGTGAGTACTCGCTGAATGCAGTCAAATGTAGTTGGGTTGAATTTACTAAGTTTGTTTTAAACTGTTGCCTTGAATTTGTCCTCTTTGAAACGAGCCAAAAAATGCCAAATACTGTTCTGATTATTATACTTATGCAAGTTTAATATTTTGTAAGCCTAATGATGGACTTTTAGTCTACTGTCTGCAAATTTAAGTATTTTTTAAAATGATTTGTAATATATTTACTCTACTTTCATATCAACCAAGTACATCATTTTGATTGCATTTTTTATTTTGTTTTTCTCATCAATTCTCAAATTTCCTTGAATTAGTGACTTGCTTAATTGTATCCAAAACTTTTTGATACACGAAACTGCATTTTCAAACATTTGATTGAAGTAAAAACTTTCTTGCAGGTGAGGTTTAACTATCATCTTAAATGTGATCGGTGATTCATTAGAAATGTTTCTAAACTTTGACCTATTACTCGCAATCAGTATTTAAAGGTAGCATTAAGTATAAACTTATTTAAGAGGAAAAATATTTCCGAAGATTATCTATAATTCCCTGTAATGTTTGAGATCTTAAATTTAGTTGCTATATTTTATATTTACAACTATTGTTTCATCCTAAGTAAAAACGAATGGATAAATTGCCTGTTTAAACTCTTAAATATTGTTTGATGATGGCTATTCCTTGAGCCACTTCACTCCTTGATTAGAAATATAAAAATGATCTGTGAATGTGGCAATAATATTTTAGCATGTTTTATAGATTCTTTTGAGTTGTTGAAGTTCCCATTATTATTTTGTTTGATTTGAGGATGGAATACTGTCTATGATACATTTGTTTGTGAGTTATGAAAATATTTCTTGTAATTAGTTAATATTTGTGAGTTTTTAAATTTGTGATAGTTAATGAGAGGAAGCGTAACTCTTGAGATATTCCAGTATTGTTGTTTATAATTGGAGATTGAACTATTTATTAACAGTTAGGTTGGTTAAGTATAGATTGCTGACTTAGTTTATCTTTATTTTTACAAATTTTTAGTTATTTAAATCGATATCCCTCTTTGCTTGCCAATTATTTGAGGAAATTTAAAAATAACTAGTTTTTTGTCTATGATATATTCCTAAGACTTACAAGTAACATTAAATTTATTTTTACTCTACTCCTTTTTGAAGATATTTTTCTGTGTTTGTTTGTAAAGTAGAAATGAAATTGAAGATTCGATTACAAGGATTCGTCAACTAGCTCAAGAAGACTAACTTTTATTTCTCAAATGCTGCTATAAATTATTCCTTCTGCCTTTAAAATCTTTGCTTTAGAGTTCTTTATTCCATAATCTTAAGCTAATTTGATTATTACTGCTTTTTCGTTAAGATGTTTTGGATTTTAGTCAAAGTTGCAGTTAACAACTCGACTGGTTGGCGTGAAGAACTTTGAGAATATTTCTAAGTTTAATTAAAGTAAAGATCGAACAGCATCATATTGTGATAAACTATTAATCTTTTTTCAAGATAGACAAAGCTGCTACCCTACCTTAGAAGTTTATCTACTATTGAGAGCAAAAAAGTTTGTTCTTTGTTCTCGCCCCACAGACTATTTAAAACTATTTCGAATTTGGCTTTATGCTGCTTTTTTTACACATGGAAGACTGCCATTTCTTAAATGTCAAAGTTGATCTTGAGTTCTTAGTTGAGACTTTTAAGAATTTAGGCAACATTTCCGCTTTAATTTTCCATCTTCTTAATCAAAAAAATCATTTTCAGATAATGTTTTTCTTTCAACATGGTGGATTCATCTGAAATTTTTCGCATCCGATTTTAGACTGCTGATCCTAATTCGAGTAGCATCGATAACTTGTTTGTTTTTTGTGTTGATAGTGGTTTGATGTTTTTATGGTAAAAGTATTGTCTCAATATCCCAATAATTCGTTGTTGAGAATCAATGATAGGATAAAAGATTATTCCTCCTTTAACATCTTCTCTTTTGGCCAGGTTTGAAAATTGAGAATAGCAGCTAGAGTCTGCTTCATGAAAATCTGGATTTCTTGTAAGATTATTTACAAATAATACTTATCTTCTCTAAAGGCAGAGTTTGGTTAACCCTGCATCAGCATCAAATTAGTGCCTTTTGATCTTCTCCTTTGGTGCTTGATTATGAAGCATGGATCTTTGTGTTACTGTCTATAAAGATGTGTTGAGACAGTCGATGTTTTAATCCACAAATTTGCAGAGTTTCTTAGTTTTTTAATCCAAGAGTAGGATCTCACACAAATCTGCATTTTATCTGCTTATTTCCTAGAGTATAAGAACAAGCCAAGGAAAGTTGAGTAAGTTCTGAAGAATCTTTTTATCATTTTCCAAACAATTCTACTTGCAATACTGCTAGCATTCAAGCTGCATACCTACAGCCTTGCTCTTGAATCTCCATAAATTAAAATACTTGTTAGTACTAAAAAGATTTCTATTTCTCTATCTGAGAAGTCTTTTACTTCTAATGCTTTTCTGAAGCTAATTTTCCTCTCTGATACTTGTATTTTCTTCCTGGATAGCTCTAAATGCATTGGGCAGTGGTTTTTTGATGATAGTATCTATTTTATCCCACACACAATTTTGGATCAGCATTGACAAAAAAGAGTTGTTCAGGTAGTTTTTCTTATGAGTGTTGAGATTAGTAGGCAAATGTTGCATAAAATCCTAGAAAACTTCGCTTACTTATTTGCTATAATCTTTTAAGTTTTTGCAGATTCTGTTGATGCCGTCCAAATAAATCCTTTCAGTTTGTACTTCTGATTCTTCGCAACTTTTATCTTTTTAAAGCTTATGATAAATCTAATTCCTCAGTTTTTGTATTTAATTTTTGATGTTGAGTTTGCCAGATGTTTCATGTTCTGGTGGTCGGGTTGGTTAGGTTTTTTATGATTATTTTTTATGTTTGCGAGGGAAGAGTATGTCACGTAGTCTGCCGAACTCGTTTTAGTTGAACATCTTGTTTGTGTCCTTGTATTTCATATTCAAATTATAAGTAAATAACGGTTGATTCAGGTACCTAGAACAAATATGAGTAATTTAATGTATAAAAGATTTTAATTTTTGTTTAAGAAATTTGTTATTGAATGATATTATAAAACGGCTTTACATATTTTCTGCTGATCTCATCAGTGAAAATTCACTTAAAATAACTTACACCAATATATTATTATGAAAGATTAACATTACCTTAAAGAAAAGACTTTTACGATCTAAATTCAGCACTCCCAAAAACCTCTACACCCC
>Ga0194117_10002260_pt1 | contig 20810 bp, 7 predicted proteins | sample TA2MahsurfametaG_FD_160579 | JGI IMG/M metagenome (GOLD analysis project Ga0194117, IMG submission 160579) | Freshwater microbial communities from Lake Tanganyika, Tanzania - TA2015009 Mahale N1 surface | ecosystem: Environmental > Aquatic > Freshwater > Lake | place: Tanzania: Lake Tanganyika...
TTATTAATTATCATGTTTTTATCTAAAGTACTTTCGTAGACATGTGTAAGGTATATCTTATCGTTTTGAGAATAAGATTCGAATGAATTGGGAATTTTTGGGGTCCTTCATTAAAAAACATCAATCTAAAAAATATAAATCTAATTACTAAATCAAGGTAAGACTTCATATAGCCTTATCTAATACTCAGTTCAATACTTTATCAATCCACTGAGACAGGATTGTAATTAAAAGGTAGGATTAAGGTTGAATAGAAGTTAATTTTTTCTTTGCTTGTCTTTTTAGAATAATTAAATTAAACATAATTATACATAAAGAAGGAAGGTCTTGAGTTGAAGATCTTTAGTAATTCTAACCAATATGAGTAAGCAAAGTGGAAAAATCAAAGTTTTTCCCCTTCATCTGCAAATATAATAAAACCATTTTACATCTTAACTCCATTAATTGTTGTCGTATCAGAATATTTTTTAGATTCCATTGTGTTTTAGTTAGCTTTTTATGATAGAAATGTTATAATTAAAGTAACGTATTCATGTTTGATAACTTTAGAACTGTGGAGTGTCTCTATACTCCATCCCACCTCTTCACCATCTACGACTACACCAAAATCGCCTATATTGCTGGTAACTACCTCTGCATCAGATAAGTAGTCACAAACGATATCCGGCCAAGTTTCATAAAAATCGATCATCAAAATGAGTAAAAACAAAACAATCGATACATTTCTCTTGTTTCATACCCAAATCTTCTCGTACTAGGCATGAAGTCCCTTTCAAGAGATGTCGTTCTTCGCTTTTACTCCTCGCATCATGAGGAATAAATAAAAATTCACTCCTAACTGGCTAAGAGAACATAAAACTAACAAGAGTTAAAATACGAGATGCATCACTCTGCATAGCATATCTATGCTGTAATTTACAGAGATGGAGATTGTTAAATCATAGTTGTCAGTCTAACCGAGAGAAAAATAGTAGCCAGAGGTTTTGCTGGAGGAGAAGTCTGCGATTTAAAAATAAACTAAGCTGAACACGCCAAAATCATTTCTTTAGTTTCAAGATAAACCAAATAATTAGTAGTCTTTGAACTCGTTCCATCCAAGACCTAGGAATATACACATAGGATCATTTAAAAAACGAGAATTCCCTTTCCTAAAGATACCTTCTACATTTGGTGCAAGGAAGAACTGATTTTCGCTAACCAGAACGATGTTAGAATTTACTTATAGGGCAAAGAAATACAGCAAATTTTAGGACTCAAATCTATCAGAATGTTGAAGTAAATATTAGGAGGTTTTATGGTGCTGGTGGGCAACAAAATCCGTCTCTATAAAAAAAATGCCAATATTTTCGATTTTAGAGGAGATTACATTCTATAGACTATGCCTACTTCAGAAATAAAACTATCTCCACAATAAGATATTTTGGTTTTTTACAATTAAAAAACCCAAGCCATTTATTACAGTATTAACTGGGAACTGTCGTAAGTATCGAACAGGACACAAAAGATTCAGCTATCATCAATAATGGTCAAAAAGTAATAAAATATGAGAACCTATCATTCCGACCAATCTCTATTTGCAGTGACTTCAGGAAGCAATATCTCCATTTACAGTCCGATTTCATACCAGTGCTATCTTGAATTAAGAGCTAGCGTGAAATAGATGAATAATATGAAATAGTCAATGAAAAAAGTGATGAGAAGTAGTACTTTAGTTTCAGATAAAGTGCTCAGCTAGCTGAGCTAAGGCGAGCCTTTTGAAATAGCGGGTATACACCCTAATCGACCTATAATTGGAGTAGTTTTTAAAAACATTGTTAGAATCTATTATGTTTTGTACAGCTAGTTCAAAGTAATGAAAGAGATTCAACTCTCACATTGCCGATAGCTCGGCTTCAACAAGTCTGGGAGCATTATGTATGCAAAATTAAGTGGAAAACAAGGATCAAAAATTTACCTTTATAATACTCTGAACAATTTTGAATCTTTGGAGATACTTAATACTGCTCGGCCAGTAAACCAGATTCTATGGACCAACTTTGACACTATACTTTATGCAGTGCATCCGAATGGATACTATACTTGGACTACAGAGTCGATGTTTAAGCAAAGATATGATTCCAGCATGAGCCTTAGTTTCAATATTAAAGGTGCAGATATTCTCCACGCTAATATAGTTTTTTGGTCTTCAAACAATGTTGTGCTAATAGATCACAATCATAACATCATCTAGAGCCACAAGCTTACGCAGTAGATTAAATCATTATTAGTCCAAAATAATAACATCATCTTTAATACAACCAAAGGCGAAATATATCGCTGCAAAAATTTGAGTAGCATCGATTCCGTTATGAACGCACCGGGGTTCAAAATTTAACAAGGATCTCAGCTTTATAGAGTCAAAGGTAACACTATCTTGAGTTTAAACGACTAAGGTGACATATTGTGTCTTTAATGGGGAGGAGAAGATAAAACAGGTCTCTAAGTTGTCTCTATCGAAAGGAAGAAATTACAAAAGTATCAGGAGTCCTATATAAAATATGAAGAATAAATCCTTGCTCTTCAGTAGTAAATGTAATTAAAGCTCTAATTACTGCGATAGTAGTTTAGTAGGCATTAAAACAAACGCAGATAATATTTCGAAAAAGAACTTGCTGACAGATAATAAAGATATAGATCTATTAGGGAAGAAAAAATAAGAATGTAGTAAACTATGTAGGAAAATATGTAGATTAAAGAACAAGAAACCTTACAGCATGTTAAAGAACTAGAAAGGATATACGATCGAAAAATTGCAATTATTACAAACAAATTGCTTACCTCCGAAGAAATAGGCTTCAGGAATAATCTCCAGTCCAAGGAAAACCTTTCATAGTTGGAACAGAAGCACTCCAATGACATTTACCAAATCAGAAATTAATATAGTAGAGCATTGAACCAGCAATTGAATACTTTTGGTGATACGAAACTCGAGATCTTAAACCTGAAAAAATAGTATGAAACGAGATTGTCAGAGCTAGAAAAGGAAAATTAAGAGCTACTTAAGAGATTTCAAACTAACAACTAAGCCAACCTAGTTAGCCTAAAGAAAAACGTTGTCAACTTAGAACTCAAGTTTTCCGAAGCAGTCTCACAAAAATACAACCTATAAAAGAATTTTGAAAGTTAGAGAATGATGATGGGTGAACTCTATGCGAAAAATGAATATTTGAGCTAAAAACTAGCCTAATAAAGTCGAAGAGCCGATCAACTAACTAAGTAAACCAAAAGAATGGAATCTCTGTTAATCTAAAAAGATTCTATAATCTTCTCACTAGAAGCAAGAATAACTGAGCTTTAAAAATCAAATGAGATTTTTAAATACAGAATAGTTTAGATGAAGAAAGTTAATGACCCGAAATAATAGGAAATTATCAAATTGAAAGATAACATGATAGAGCTTTAGGAATAGTATGAAAAAATATCGAAAAAAACTCATTAGCATGAACAAACTATTTTACTTCTAAAAAAAGACAACTTACAATTAAAAGCTTCACTTAATTCGATCAAGAATCGTTAGCTTAAGCTAGATAAAAACTATAGCCTTCTTATTGATCGTATGAGAGACATCACAAAATCGCCCATTCAAGAAATCAGAAAACTCTTGATCAAGTTACTTTAACAATTCTAAAGATCTAGTGATATCAAAGAAGGCGCACTCAATCATTACGAAGATAGCCCTTTAGAAGAATTAAATAGAGTCAGATAGCATCTAGAAGTTTGCCTCAAAGATGCAGTTGATACTGGAAAAAAGACTTAGAAACAGAAAGAACTGTAAATTCGAAAGAAAAATAAAGAGAACTCATAATTACTAAGGGAAATAAATTAATTGAGAATAAAGGTTAGCGATTTAGAGGCCAAACTAAAAGTAAGAGACCTTGAACTTCAAGAAATCAGACGTGAGGGTCGCCCAATTACTACAGCTACTAAACCTATTAGAGATAGAAGCTCAACAGATTTCTAAACATAAATGGGCAGAAACAAAACTCGTGAGAGTTTCTTTGAAAAAAGTTTATTTAGAGGGCATTGGAAGTAAAAAAGACTGAAAACAGAATAGGGCAGCCGCAAAAAGAGTACACAATCATTTGTGCGTAACGACACCAACATGTTATACATCGAGCAAAAATCTTAATAGGTCTAATAGTTAAAACGCGTTTTGTAACAAAAAGAGACTATCATAAAGCAACTCATAAACAAAATTCATAAACTATCATGATATTTTAAATTCAATCTCTCATAATTATCTATATCATTCAAGAGTTTTAGGTATTGTGTAAAGTAGCAAGAATGAGTGCACATTTCTCCGATACTTCGGCTGATTAATCCTATGAATTGTGTGCTCGGTACTAAATGTTACTATAAAGTCCACAAGTCTGAAATCTTGGTAGTAAAATATGGGGCTAATCTTATGTTCTCCCATAATATAGAAAACTTTGCAATGAGTTTAAAACAAGTATGATGTTCTATATGGTTTAATGTTCGTTTTCTAAAACCTAAAAAAACATTTGAAAAATGTTTTCATATTGTCCACAGAAAAAATCGTTTATTAACTAAAGATCTTACTCTTAACCTAATGCTAACATATTATGGAAAACCGCTAAATAGCTTTCCCTCACTCTAGGGTTAAGATGCTTAGCAAAAATACTCTAGGCACACATCCGAGTCCACATCCCCAGATCTTTCACTTAATTGTAACGAATCAAAAATTTAACCAATCTTTGAGAACCTAGTTGGGTCAAGACATGTAAAATTTCAAGCCCATCACTATAATTTTGTTGCACAGGTGAACAAATGAGTAAAGCAGCTGCATAAGCTACATGACCTCTTGCATAATCTAGAACAGCATCTTCATAAGTATTAACTAACAAATACAATGCGTTGTTGTAATTTTTCAAAACTGTTTCTTTGCTATATCTCTCTATTTTCTTACATAGATTGACTGCGAGTCCATGCGCATGAGAGTAGAGTTAATAAGTATCATCCCAATCTGATACAAGTAAAATCTTTACTAAAATTTCAGCAGCTTGGTCACTTTCATTCTTCAACTCGCTCTTTAATCCGAGTTCAATAACTTTATATAAATCCTAGTTTTCTCTAAAATTGAAGAATTCAAAATTGCCATCTTCTATACAAGCGTAAATTACCCTTAAACCTTCAGCTCCTTTCACCCAATCTATGATTTTTGTCCTTTATTTGAGATGTAATTTTGGAACTACCAGCTCGAGCATGTTTAGTATATGGAGCTAGTAGACAGTACTATAATGTATTTGGGCGTAACTGTATCTATCAATAAGTTATAGTAAAATTTCCCCTATGAGACTTTAGTATTGAATTTTTTAATTGTAGAGCTATTCTGAAAAATACTTCCAGAAACGTATATGCACTTCTAGTGGAACTTTTTCACTGCTTTACTCCTACATTTTTCCCAGAGGCACTCTCAGTAGAGTATTCCTTTTTATGATCAGTATATTGAGGAGAGAATAATCTCGTTCTGAGTTGGAAGGCAAATCAAATGCAGCACAGAGCTATTGTAAATATTAGAAGTCATATTAAACCATGTGTTTTCTGATCTCAGTTATTCTTCTGATGATTTGCTCTCGTCTGATTTCTTTTTGGAACTCTTTACGCTTTGATGCTAGTCGGCTCATTATATTTTTACTAATATAAGCGCGAATATTAAAAATCACAGATCCCATACAAGCTTTTTTTAACATTCAGGCCGAAAATTTACAGTTTAGCTGTAGCAATCATGGATGATTGGTTAACCTCAAAAAATATACATTTTTATTAATAATATATAAATAAATCGTAAACGAGCTTTTTTGCATCTCACAATAATCAGCCAGCCCCTTCCACTAGTCACAACAAGATGTGTCCAAAACACTATCGTTAATCTCAAGAAAGGATTATTTATCTAAAAAGCCCACTTTTGGAAAGCCTATCCTTTAAAATAGAGGCATGCGCTTTGAATATCAATTCAACCTGAATAAAAATTATGCATGTAAGTGTTGGCTGATTCGATTAAGAAGCATATTCACGTTAAACAACTAGATTCAAACCATATAGAAAAAATCTTTGCTAATTGCAGACTTCTTCACAGATAGAAGATAGTTGAATTTCGATATTATTTCGAGTAAGTTCTCAGTTATTTGTCGAAAAATGATTTAATTGTTACATCAACATATTCCATGTTTGCATCTTATTAATATATTATGTAAACAAAGCGAACCCTAGGAAATAACTACCACTTAATTATCAAACTATAACAGCAACCGCACATTTTAATCTCCCCATAAGCACTACCACATAAGAACTATCAACGCCAGAAACTCTATTTTCATGATTCACACTCTCCCGTCAAACGAACTTTGACTGAGGTTTTTTAGATCCATCCGCAAAAACAGACCAGTGAACATATACATATTCAAACTCAAACATCTAACTATTATATAAATCCTGCAGAAGTTGCTAATAAAACTGGACTGAAGTAATAGACAAAATATGGGTAACTAAAGAAAACAAAAGATACAGAGAGAGAGTTACGGGCTCAAAGTTCGATCATTAACGATCTGATTGCTTTGAGTTCGGAGGTTCAGAGATAATCATTTAAGTCCGAACATTTTAACGGCCTTGAATCGATATAGTGTATCGAGTGTACATCCATTCATGATGGAGATTCTAACAACTTTTAATAGGATGAATCTGAAATTATCTCACTCACTAATGAATAAAAAGAATTTTTTCATAACTTTGTGACTCCAGAGACTGCCCAAAATAAATAGTTAGAGGAGTTATTCCACAGGCTCTCTCTGTAAACAAAAGAAGTAGTTGTCCCATAAATAAAAGAAGTGAAAAGTTTGCCCTCGAATAAGCTGAAGGTTATTCGCAACTTTTTCAAGCCAAAAGAAGCAACAGCAAAAGATGAAAAGAAAGAATCTTAATCAATCGCCTTTCTGTAAGAGTTGATTTAAAAAATGAAAGGGGGTTAATTCATCAATTCTCCGAGTTTGCCCCAAAAATGGAACAATTCAAAATGAATTCTCATGATTTTTAATAACTATTCCATTCATAATTTGGCAGCAAGAATAAATAATCAGATCTCCTCTGCTTCACCATAGATAAAGTTATTATAATATGCTATCCAAATTGGTCGCAAAATGGTGGGTCAAACCCTATATTCCGCTCCTGATCGTCAATCAATCTCTCGACCCCTAAAAAACAGATATCTTGCTCGACTAGCTCAAGTTAGTCAACTACAGCCACACTAAGGCAATCGGCATGGTGGTAGAGGTTGACAACCACATGCCTGTACAGCTCGATAAGATATCGTAATATCTTGTGAAAGTAAGACGAGAGCACGGACTCAAAGTATATGGATTTTGCCAGACCAATGTATCTTTGGGTAGCAAACATTTTATCCAGAGTCTTACTATTTGCTCTCTGCTGCTGACGACATCTATACCCTTCCCACCACCATCTTTGAATTAGAACGCGGAATAAAATCATTTTCAACCTAAGCCTTGCTAAAATCCATAGGCATATAAAAAAGAGTGGTGAAGTCTGATTCTAAAGTTATTGGCAATAACCTTGACTCTTTTACAAGTACTCCCTCATCGAGGTTTCTGAACATGAAATACACCTAAATCGCATAAAGAATATATGAAGAGTCAAGGTCTAATCGAACAAAATTGAAAATTGTGGATCTACCATCTTAGGCTCCATAGACGATGCTGGGATAAGATGCAGTAAAGCAGAAATATGCGGATAATATCGGCTGCTACTACTAAATTTTGAGAAATCTATATCCCGATGTGGAACTGCTGCACATAAAGCCCAAATAAAAAATGGCCACTCGGACACTAGAACTCCTTATTGCCTCTCCCATCATCCTCATCCTCTTCCTATTCAAAGTCCTCCTAAAGTACTCAATCATCATGTATATATGGCTCAGCCATAAAAAGAAACAAGCACTAACATGATCACCATATTCTCAATACTTGAAAATACTTAAGTTCACTACCTAAGGTAGAAATAAATGTCGAATGAAAATTGAGCGGGATAGTAAATATCAAAACAGAAAAAAACACATTATTTTTTTGGCTAACGAATACTCCTGCGCCTCATCCACATCTTCGCTTGAGTTCTTAGAAATTTCATAGCTTCTCCACGCTATTTGTTTTTAAAGTTTCTCCGTTTTCTCCCTTTTCATATAAATTTTCTCCTGCAGACTGAAGTACTCATCTTCTGCAGCCTCTATCTCTTAGTTCAATGCAAATTTGAGCCGCTGTTTTTCAAGTATGCGGGCCTCTAACTAGCAGAGCTAATCTATACCGGTTAGACTGGCAGAGAGAATATGGCTGTTGGGGAATAGATCGTGAGAGTTGGAGTTGGAAACAAAGCTCATATGATCTGTATTTGTATCATTTGTTTCAGTTATTTCCAATTTGGTCGTATTCGCTCCCCTCTCTTCTTTTTTGTAAGTCGATTCCAGTTATTGCATTTTCTGTTTTAAGGCTGTTAGCATCATTATTCTAATTTTGCCCCTGTGAGTAGTGATTACAGAGTGGTAGGCCTCGCGCAGCTCATGGAATGAGTTCATCAATCAAATAATATTATAAAGGTGGACTTGTGATGAACTACATAGCCAATAAGAGCGTTGTGCTATTTTTAGGACATTAGTCATTCATTCTTTTATAAATGAATTTCTAAATAAGCTGCATAAGTGTGCTACATTTTATTCACAAACTTAGCCAATATCATTTGATAAGTGCCATCTTCAACTCTTTTAAGCCCGAATCTATTTATCTGGACCTTGCCTGCAACTTCCTCATCAGATATCTGCCGTAGCCACCTTCCATTTACTTGTAAACTGTTTTAATTTGGCCCAAATACTTATCGAATACCTGTTTAGTTTCTTCCCAACTCAACAACGATTTATTGTATTATTGGACTACTGATTGTTATTTGCTCATAAATGAATATATTTTGGCTTAGATTTCAATCAATCCCTTTTCCACTTTTTCTATATCAAACATCACGTTCTTACCGATGTAAATTTTGCTCATATTCTCAAGCATTTGTAGCTCGACTACCTTTGAGTATTTTTTAAATTCATCTAGAATTTCCCAAAGCTGTTCGTCGGGGCCATATAAAGCAAGACAAGACTACAGCTTGATGATAATCAGTCTTTTGAAGTTACTATCTTCAATTTAAAGGTATTCTTTCCAAAGAAAGTAATACTGCATGACTCTATCTCGATGGGCGCGCTATACTGCCTGCTCTTGTTGTTCAGTTTTTTATTTAAGAGAGGCATAGAGATACTGAAGATGGAGGAGGGTGGTGCGCAAGTTGCAGATTTCGAACCAGCTCTACATGGATTATTTGAATTATAGAAAGATTGGTTCTAGTTATATGCAGTTAAATATAAAAATAATGGCCATATTGGTCGAAATGGTCATACACAGTGCAATGATTTGCCAATTAAAGTCGGAGTTTGAATATCTGATTATGCTGATAAGGAGAGTTCAAGGCCAGATTATAATAAAAAAATTGAATATAATTCCAATTTAGATTGTTAAAGATGACAATTTTGTATTTATACATGGGCATTCATTTACAACATCAAGCTTTAGGTATTTCAAGAGAAAAGGACGAATATTGATTTAATCTGACTTAATTCATCCATCCATTAGTCTCTCCATTATTGGAAAGATTCTATCCATTTTAGGGAATATTTTAGGCCAATTTTGTAACTTCCCTCATTTATGCAAGCTTAGCTTTAGCAGAAGTTTAGGTCACAGTTTTTTACTTAGTATTTTCAGGATTAAACTTTTATTCTTGAAAAACGTATGTGGATTTACAGTTTCTTTTTGTTTCAAATACATGTTGAATGTAAACATTCTCTTCTTCTTAATAGTCTAAATCGTAGGCACTCATAAGTTTCAAAATTTGAGATTAAATTATTATTATAATGGTGCTTTTAAACTTTTATAGCGTAAATTAAATATTTTAATATAGAATAAATAAGACTTCATGAGTTAGGTGAGATAGAGATCGAAACAGGTGCACAGAAGCCAAGGCATTATAGCCTTATTGTTCTTAAGGCAAGGATTGGTTTACCTTGGCCCAGTAATATCGAGCATTAATGTATTGTATTTGGCTCTATCTAAGTAATAGTATGACAGCCAAAATTTTGCGGTATAATAATATTTCAACCAGTATGCCCTGAATTCATAACTGGTTATTTTAGCATTAAAATAAAGCCAAGATATAAGTTGATAATTTTTCTGAGTATTTAATATCTAATGACTACTGCTTCGTCACATCTTTCTAAAGAACTCAAATAACTCATCAAAAGCATCGGCTAAACCAAGTCCAAGCAGGAATAAGATCGCATCATCCTCCAATAACTCGCCCTACTCAAACCCAAGCTCGCTTAGAAACAACTCACTTCCAAACAAATCAAATAACACCTCATTAGGGCACTCTATATAGAAATGCTGGGCCATTCTGCGCCTTTTGCCCATATTCACGCAATCAATCTGACGCAAAACAAGAACCTTATTCTCAAAAGAATCGGATATCTACTATGTTCCCTCTTTTTTGATAACAATTCAGATCTACTCATCATGCTAGTTGCAACCATCATCAAAGATTTGACCAATGGTGATGTTCATTAGATAGTTATCTGCCTCACATCATTAGGCAATATCATGAATTCTACCATTGCCTCCGCAGTCAGCGAACATGTAATCAAACTATTAACCCATACCACTGACTTGGTCCGTAAAAAAGCTATCCTTGTGCTCCAAAAAATCAAGATGGCAACAAGTACTGATATTCCTGAGTACAAATAAAAATTAAAAAAGGCTCTCTGCGATAGGGAACCCAGTGTGATGGCAGCATCTCTTAATCTCTATTTCTAATAAATCAAAGAAAATCCAAAGAAGTACAGGTAACTCACTGGTAGCTTTGTAATTATCCTAAAACAAGTTGTAGAGCACAAGCTACCAAAATAGTTTGATTATCATCGACTCCCCGCACCCTGGCTCCAGATCAAATTACTCAAAATCCTGTAAATTTTAGGCAAAGGCGATCAAAAATCATCTTAGCACTGCTATACCATATTGGAACAAGTTTTAAGAAGGTCATAAGAAACAAATAATAACATCTCAATCGCTGTGACTTACCAATGTGTGAAAACAATCGCAAATATTTATCCAAATTAAAATTTATTAGTTGAAGCTGCTTCAGTACTCTCTAAATTGTTGGAAATAAGGAGTGCCAACAACATGAAGTATCTAGGCATTCAGGCTTTGAGTATGCTGTACAAATCAAATCCAAAACTACTTGACGATTACCAAATGACTGTGGTCTAATGTCTTGAAAGTAAAGATTAGACTCTAAAAAAATAAACTTTGGACCTCCTCTTCAAAATGACAACCCAAGAGAATGTGTAAATAATTGTTTCCAAAATGCTCAACACTCTCCATGGATCAACTGACAACCATTTCAGAAACGATCTAGTCCTAAAAATCACAGAACTAGCTTAGAGATTTTCAACAACTCATAACTGGTATATTAGTACGATGGAGATTCTATTTTAGTTAGGCAGTTAGTATTTGTCTGAAGATATTCTCAATAATTTTTTGAGACTAGTCAATTAAAACTACCATAGTCACTAAAATTTTGGCTAAGAAATAATAATCAAGATGCTTGAGCTTATTGATAAGATTGTACCGACAGATTTCGTCATCAAAGCTGTAAGTTGGGTTATTGGATAAATAGGTTCTTCATATTATGCATAAAAATCGGATAAATTAGGCCAACTTTTTGACAATGTCAAAAAATGGCTCTAATTTGATTTTGAAAATCAGAGTACGAAAAAATGGCTGATAGATGCGATGATGAAGTTAGCTTCGGCCCAGGAATTTAAAAATCATCCTGAAGTGAAAGTTCAGCTTTAAAAGTATGGCAAGCACGGTGATTTAGAGCTTTACCAACGTGCACTTTGTAAATATTTTTATATTTAGAATCAAAAAGATTGGCCCGCTACAATGTTGCACTCAAAAACTCAATATAAATGCAAGTAAATTTCCAAGAAGGACTACCATTTTTGACTAAATACGTGGAAACTGCGAGAGCTCAGGGAGCGAGAGAATATAAAAAAGTACAAGCAAGCGGGGTAGTAGAGAATTAAGTTAAGTTCCTACCTTATCCAACTCAAAAGATGACATCAAATTTCTAAAGCTTCTTGAACGAGTAAAACTATAACTATTTAGAAAATAAAAGTAACAAAAAAAAACAGAAAAAACTCCAACTGCGATTTCTTCTGAACCCAAAATAGTGAAACCAGTTGTTATTGCATCTGTTGACTCTCCTCCTAAATAAAAGAAGAAATTCATAGCTCCTGAGGAAAAGGCGAAACTAAATATGGCCAAAAGTTTATTCGGGGGAGCTGTGAAAAATCCCACAGCAAAACCAGCTCCTCTTCCAATACAAAAAACTATCGAGCCACAAGGGGCTAAAAAGAAGGTCGAGAAAGTATAAAATGCTGATTTGATATGATTTAAATATAAAATCGAGTAAGAAAACTTTATAATCAAAACAGCGTTATTTCTCAAAAATATAGCATACATAATAATGGATTACGCCATGAGAATGTCCTCTGCTTACGATTTGTACTTTTTTCTATACCCTAAATAAAAATGGTTTATTTAATCTACGTTTATTAAATTTATAATGTTTAATGAGTAAGCTTCATGAAGAATATGCTCGCATACAATAATACGAAGGACATCTCAAAAGACTCATTAGGCTCAAGGCAAGACCGATGAGTGAGATCAAAAAGTCCCAAACTCATCTCAAATCGATTTCTTATTAAAATTCATCAACCACAAAAAGAAAAAGATTAATGACATAACAATTACCAATCGATAGAAGCCTTCTGAGAAAAGCCAAGACCAAAACTCTTTTGCCCTTACCTTTGATACCTCACAACGAAAAAGAGTTAGTTAGCTCATCGATAAAATAAAAAAAGCTGCCTGAGAGAGAGGCAGAAATATTACTTTAGAATTATTTGTTAAGTCGCAGAATCTTAAATGTGAAGTCTTGCATAAAAAACAACAGTTTTGAAAAGTCTTACAAAAAGCACGAAGAATATAGTAATTTGCGATCGAAATCAAGATTGTCTTCTCTGAATATGTCAGAGTCACGCTTAAAAAGTAACAGATTCATGATTTAGAATTCAAAGAATTTGAGTGTTCTTACTCAAAATAATAGAATAAAATAGTAGGAAACGGAAGGTACAGTTTTTGTTTCTCAATAAAAAAGCTGTAGAAAATACGCAGACAGTCTGAGAGAGAAACAATCTATAATCTGGTTGCTAAGGTTGGCAGAAAATGTTACAAATTCAACAATTTAACCTTCATGAGTTTGAAACAGGGCCATAAGTTCAATTTCAAGAAAAAAGATATCGATTACCCTTACGAAATAGTGATAGAATTATAGTTAATCATTCAAAATGAAGTATCCAAATACGGGCAGTTTATTATAGACGCTAGCTAGCCTTTCTGCCAACTGAAAGGACTACCCAAAGGACAATAGTTCAGGTTTTAGAAGAACAATTAAATATAAGGTTTGAAGTCTATGCGTAACGAAAAACTAATCGGTACTGTTGTGCTTGACTATCAAATAACTACTCGAAATCATTAAACTTGATGTGTCCCATATATCTTGTCTCAATTATTTTACATTAAATAAAACATATAAATAATCATTCATATTTATTCATCATCTCTAATGCTCTTCCGTTAGAAAACCGTCATAGTCTTGTTTTAAAATCTGATGCTCACAATAATTATCAAAAGTACAACATACAAAAAGGAGTATAGGACAGCGTAAACTTGCAATAGAAAATGATGAGGCTCATTAGTGCGGCATTCCTGGTATGCTTGCATTGAAATGTAGAGACAGAGTGACCACGCATACATTCCTAAATCTATCAAGAGCAACCCAAAGACAATCAAGTTATGAAGTGTGCTTATCCTTGCGCTGCAGCATTTTTTTATGATTAAGATGGCTACAGTTTTAAAAAGTATGGCCATTCCAGAGAAGATAATGAGCAGAGTTTCGAACACCCTAAGCTGTCCAGTGTAGATGCATGCTTGATTAAATGATTATCCTCTGGCTACGATGGCAGTGATGAAGATGGAGATGGTGATTATAAAGATAGGGGATTTTTTATCGAATACTTCCTTAATATCATCCATTGGCTTATCGGTTAAATATTAAATATTAAGTGGCTATATTATGATAATCATTTTGCTTTGAGGTCTAGATCTTCCAGCTCCTGGTCGTTCAGCGTGCAGAATATTTATGAACTTTATTTAATAGAGTTTATCACATCTGAGAAAGTGTCAGCCCATATTTGACTTTTCTATTTATCCTTCAGCTTACGATTGACCTCTTCTCTTACTGTAGCAGGTAGTTATACATTAAGTGTATCTCTGCAGTTCTTTTATGTCTATAATTCCACCAAGATAATTGATTAGTTCCTCCTCACCTGAAGATATGGCTTAGCTTGAGGATTAGTGCAATTTTGAGCCAAGTTTAGTTTAATTTAATTAGATTTTCCCAACTATATTTTATTTTCCTACTCAGATAACTACAAATAACTTTCCATCTTGCTTTCACTCAGTTTCGATAGACTAAGTGATTTTTTGGATTAAAATTTGACCGAAATGAGTTTTTTCTGTTCTTAGATGAACTTTTTGAGCTATTAGTTTTGCTGTAAAATTTTTATTTTTTACTATACCAAGATCCTTATTTAATCTTGATATTTGGTGACTTTATCAGTTAAATGTTCTAGCTATTTAGTCAAGTGATTGTTTGTAGTTGTCAATTTTAGAATCTACTGATTTTTATCCTAAATTATGCTTTCTTTTGAATCACAAAACTCACAATTTTGGCTCTAAAAAATGATGCTGGGAAAGAGAACTGAACCAGGCGTGTTAATCTGTGATGACTTTTAATTCCCGTGTTGGATGTGTTTTTCTATTTTTGTTTGTTGTTTGGTGATATTTTGAGGTTGTTTTCTGAAGAGTGAGGCAGGGATTTTTTCCTATTAGAAGCAATTGGTTTTCTTTTATTAATTCATTATTTCTTCAAACTCTTCTACTTGATCTCTATCGAGTAAAATCTCGGATCCCCGTTCGTTTATTGCAAAGTATATTTTTTTGCCAGAGAAGTAGGGGATGACTTGAACTTGCTCGATAGATACACCGCCTTTTATTTTCTTTTATTACTTCATAAATAACTTAACAAAGATCCAAGTATATCCTAAAGTAAATATTAAAGATATAAATAATCCACTAAAAGTTCTTGTTTCTAAATCGCTTTAAAAGCTTTTCATTTGCGAATGTTAATAAAATAATTGAGAAGTGGATATCCTTTAGATTTTAGGATTAAAGCCTTCAAGACTTTAATTTAAACAATTAATATCTCTTTAAAGCAAAAATAAGTATACATAATATTTGATTATTGGATTGTTTGAAGAAATCATGTAGTCTGAATCATCTCTTCTTATTTCTTTATTGTTTCTAGTCTTCCTCCGAACTAAACTCACCTTCAATCTCCTCGTATTTTTTCAACTATCTCTTTTCCTTGCTCAAATTAGACTTATTAACACTAGAATTATTTTTAGAACCTTTTTTCACTTCTTCTAATTAATTTTATGAGCCTAAGTTTCCTTTTCTTGCACCTTAACTATTATTCACTTTTTTTACTTGTTTGTTTCCACTCCCTTTCTATTTGTTTATAATTTTATCAATCGACAAAAAAACTTCTCCTTAACCTTTTCTCTTCAAATCCGATTTGTTCGCACTTTTATTTATCTTAGTTTAATGAGCCTACCCTTCCTCATCAGAACTTTGATTGTTCACTGGTTTTTTTGTGATTTTGTTTCCCTCAAGTTGACTATTCTTTATATTTTTCATTTATATAAACTTTCCTTTTTTTTACCTTTAGTAGTTTTCCTCAGATTTCTCGGATGATCGATTGGCCACTAAATTTTTCAAGAACATAACCTATTCTTTGCCGGCACTAATCATTTTCTTGATGTCATCAAACTGTACTAATTTTTTTAGTTTATTTTTGAAAGTGTCGTCATCTTCTAAGTAATATCCTTTGTTTCCATGATCTTTACCTTTCTTTTTATACCAACGAAATTGAAAAACGCAGCCCAAGACAGCAATAATGATCATACTCAGGAGGTAGAGATAGAACTGCCAAGGGGTAGTCTTGTTTATAACAAATAGTTTAGTAGCAGTAAATTAGTTAGGATAATAGGGTAAGACAAATCCCAAAGTTCTCACTATAAAAAATGCACTGATAAATGAAGTACTAACAATTATGAACTTTCTAAAACCAAGTAACGAAATTGCTGTCATTACGAAAGCACTAACTCCCAGAGTAATATGGAATCCTTTCATACTTCCCGTTGCATACAAAGCTCCATTTTGGAGTAGCAAAGAAAAAATAACAGCGTTCCAAAAACCAATATTCACGTAGCCAAGTTTTGGCAAGGTTAGGAGAGCAATACCAAACATCAATCCCATAAAGAAAGATAATAGTACAATGAAAACAGATAACCCATAAGCTTCGTTATTATAGAAAAAATCCTAATAGTTTTGAGCTGAGAAAATGATACCAGCCATGGCTCCTGTCATAATTCCATAGATGAGAATTGTTAGTCTAATAACAAAATAACCCATAAAAAGTTAGAATAATGAAACTACCCAAAGTACAATCATGAACCAAATCTTATTGTCAAGCAGGAACTTCCAGAAATTGTTGTTTTTGATAGTAGGGCAGCCTTTACTGTCATAAAACGAGCAACTGACGTTGTTTGTGACAGTGCTGTATTTAACTCCGTTTCTTATTTCTGTAGAATTGCTCCCCTAAGAACGGGTGCAGGTGGGTGATTGAGTAGTAGCAGAATCGCAATATACAGAAAAGGTTGCAAAATAAGAAGTTTAAAATAAATAGCTAATATTTTTTGTGTCAGTCATATTTTCCCAAGTGTGGTAAGGCGGAAATGATATTTTTATTCCCTTTTCGGGTGCATTTGGATCAATGTAGCCATAGTTTTGAGTAATTGTTTTGTTGACTAAATACACGCAAGCTTACTTGTCATGGGGTAGCAGAGATTAGAAAAAATTTGTAAAAGATAAGCTTTTTGCAAATTAGATACTGCTGATGTTGTATTATAGCCTAAGGAGAGGCAGTTATTGGGTTGGCAGAATAATTTTATGATTAATCCAGGGACTGCTATTGTTTATATTTTTAGAGAACTCAAATCAAACTAGTAGTCATCCAGCTGAATGATGGAGCACATTTCAAAACTACTGACATAGAATGACATTATTGCGAAGATAGCGAGAAAGCTGACTCTTCTCATTTGATTACTACCAAATATTTTAATTTGATAAAAACCCAAAACATCTTCAAAGAAGTAACGCTATCAAAAATAAAATTGAGAGATCGTGTCAACTTAGTACTCAATATTTTTATTAAATATTAATAATTATTAATCTATCTGAATGGAGAAGGAATATAAGACCTTTGATTAGTTTTATCCCTTCTATTTGTCCCAACATTCCAACAGGACCTGCAGAAGACTTCACGTTATTGGAACTTTGCTCGCCATCTTACAATTGCTAAGAACGATTCTTTTCAGTTTTAACATTGGCAACTTATTGCTAGTGCTAGTCATAGGTTATGGATTAGCCTGGGTAGGCCACTTCATCTTCTAAAAAAACAAGCCAGCAACTTTCAAGTACCCATTATTCAGCTTAAAAGGTGATTTCAGATTGCTTTATGAAACTATATCTGGGAAGAGATAGTTTTGATCATCATCTATAAATTTAAATTGGCAATTTTAAAAACCATCGAGAAACTCTATAAAGATAAATATTTTAAAAATACAATTTTATTTCATATTTATCTTTTTATTAATGTTAATGAGATGAGTAAATATTAAACACCAAACTTAACCCTTCAAACCTTAAAAATCTAATAAATATAATTAATCTTCTTTGTTTATTACTATCTATTCCTCTTTTTCTAATTTTCTGTATTCATGAATACAGAGATCAGCAATTTTTTTCAAGTTCAATTCTGCACATCACTTGTGTATTTTTTGCAGCTTTTCAAAGCAAACTTTACTCTTCTTAGCTTCTGTTTCTTTTAATATTTTGTTTCCTTTGATTTTATTTGTTTTTTTTTGCTGCAAAAATTTTCATCATCATGGATTGCATGATGCAAACCAAACTATAATTTTGCTCATTAGTTTCTACATTAAAAATTATACATAGAGAAGAGAGTCATTTGGCAGATTACTAAGTCTTAGATCGATCGATAGTATATCAAGATGATCGCCATGGAAAATTAAAAATCAACAAGCTAAAGGAAAAATAAGAGACACTACGAAGTCTATACTCTAACTATCCCCAAAGTGCTACGTATTTTAAATTTAAATTCTAGTCCAGATTGTCCTCCATCAACTTCTCCAATCAAAACAAGTCAATGATGATATAGCCAATCGGGAGTGTACCCAAGTTTTAGAAGGTTATCCATGCTCTCATCCATATCAACTAAAAAGTAAAAAAACGAGTTAAGAAATTAAAAGTTTATCTTAAATTTATTCTCTGTAACTATCCATTCCTCAATCTGTTAATAGAAAAAATAAATTGGTAAAGATACACCATAGTATTCAGGTGTTAAAATAAAAACAAAGAGGAGACTCAACTATTGTAAAATAAAATGGGAAATATGTACAGTTTGAAGACACATATTCGTGTAGTAACTTCCACTAGCATCAAAGTTGCAAGTGTTATTCTTTTGATAGTAAGTGACTAAACAAGTAAAATAGCAAAGTTTATCTACTCTAAACTAGTTGCAAGTTGAACATATTAAATAATTACTTCCTTTACTTAGAGATTCATGCAGGAAAAAGAAAATTTAAACAGATATAGATTTGTAGTTTGATAGAAGATTAATATTATAACTCTTGGATCAATCAATCATTTTAGCCAAACGACTAATATATTATGTTGCTTTCTGAAATATTTTTTAGCTTCTAAAGCTTATCGGTGACTATTATACACTAAAATTGCCTATCTTTTTGGTAGATTGACACGAAATTGTACATTACTGTTGTAAGATTAAAAGAAATTGACGATTTATAAGTATTAGTCCAGCTATGCTTACAGAACAAGGAGCAAGATTATTTTTTATTCTAAATGGATTCATCGCTAACTACGACTTAATCGATTGCTTCTTTTTTTTAGCTTTTCTGATGACTTTTTATTTTATAAGGAAAACCAAAATTTTGTGTGGGAACGTAATGGGCTGGTGTACCATAAACAACTGGGGTTAATTTAGTATTGAAATGATAGGAACGCAAAAACTGGGGTAAGTATTGTGGTTGTTCAACATTTTGAAAAAAGCCTTGTGGGGAAGGATTAGGCGGTGTAAAAGTTGGATAACTTATCTAATTTATTTGAGGTTTTTTATCAATATTAGAAAGAGATTTACTTCTTCAGAATTCAATAATTCTTTTAATCTCTGTCTATCCTTTTTCTTTTTCAAATCTTAACGAGGTCTATCTCTTGACAGATCTCTTTCTTCCACAACTTAATTAATGCTTATCTGATAGTTTTTATTTTTTGTGCGATTTTCTCTGATTCGATTCTTCTTTACCTTTAGTTATCATTTTTATTGTCTACATTATTTTTCGTCTAGACTGCACTAAGTCTTTATTTCCAGTTGTCCCCAAAATATGAAACATATTATGAATAATTTGCCGGAAAAATCGACGCATTGTAGTATTTTACTCGCTATGCTATGAAATTTGATTTTATTAGGAGCTAGTATTTTTTTATTTGAATCTTATATCTTTTTATCGTTCAACTTCTAAAATTAATAATACTCAGCAAGACTTTTATGACTAACGAAGGGCAATTATCCGGTTTTCCATATAGTTAAGTACATATTTTAGTCCTTACCTAAAGTTTTTGCAGATAATATACCTGCCACTTAGAAATAATCTTCTTATTTTTTAAAAATTTTAGAGTTTTTTTAGGAGGCATAAATTGAAGATAATTTTTTAGAATTCTCAGATATTGAATATAATTATACATATGAAAACATACTTTTTGATACAATTTGTAAATATGATTTAAAACTTGAGAGATAGATATCGAACAAACATTCTGGTATAAAGAAGTCCTATAACTCTGATTCAAAACGGAAAGTACATAATTCGAAGCAATCTACTCCATTTGGCTCAGTTGTAAGCAATCTAATCCATTTGGCTCAGATGTAAGCAATCTACTCCATTCGGCTCAGATGTAAGCAATCTACTCCATTTGGCTCAGTTGTAAGCAATCTACTCCATTTGGCTCAGATGTAAGGAAAGCACATCATTCGAAGCAATCTACTCCATTTGGCTCAGTTGTAAGCAATCTACTCCATTTGGCTTAGTTGTAAGCAATCTACTCCATTTGGCTCAGTTGTAAGGAAAGCACATCATTCGAAGCAATCTACTCCATTTGGCTCAGTTGTAAGCAATCTACTCCATTTGGCTTAGTTGTAAGCAATCTACTCCATTTGGCTCAGTTGTAAGGAAAGCACATCATTCGAAGCAATCTACTCCATTTGGCTCAGTTGTAAGCAATCTACTCCATTTGGCTTAGTTGTAAGCAATCTACTCC
>Ga0194117_10002262_pt1 | contig 20807 bp, 10 predicted proteins | sample TA2MahsurfametaG_FD_160579 | JGI IMG/M metagenome (GOLD analysis project Ga0194117, IMG submission 160579) | Freshwater microbial communities from Lake Tanganyika, Tanzania - TA2015009 Mahale N1 surface | ecosystem: Environmental > Aquatic > Freshwater > Lake | place: Tanzania: Lake Tanganyika...
GGCCGCCCAACAGCGTGATCGCCAACTGGGAGCGCGAGGTTCGCAAGCACACCCGTTTGCATCCGGTCGTGGTGCACGGTGCCGAACGCGACCGCGAGCTCGCCCGCTGGAAGCGTCGTGGCGGAGTCGCCATCACCACCTACGGCACCGTCGGACGACTCGCCGAGTCGATCGAAAAGATCGACTTCCTCGCCGTCGACGAGGCGCACTACGCAAAGAACCCCGAGGCGCAACGCACCCAGGCGGTGTGGCGTCTCGTACAACTTTCGTCGCGAGTGGCGCTGATGACCGGCACCGCACTGGAGAATCGACTGGAGGAGATGCGGTTCCTCATCACTTTGGCGCAGCCCGGCATGCAGGGTGCGCTCGAACGCATCGTCGGCGCACAACGTCGGCCCGATCCCGAAAAGATCCGTATCGAGTTGGCACCCGTATATCTGCGGCGTACCCAGTCAGACGTGCTCGTCGAGTTGCCCGAGCGCATCGAAATCGACGAGTGGGTCGAACCAACATCAGCCGACCTCGCCGCCTATCGCGCTGCACCGTTGGTGCTCGTTTACAAACGAATGGCTGCGACACTCGGCGACGGCACAAAGACCTCGGCGAAGTACGAACGGCTGATGGAAATCATCGACGAACACCTAGCACAGGGTCGCAAAATCCTCGTCTTCTCCTTCTTCTTGCAGGTAATCGCCGACGTAAGTGAGCTGGTCGGCGGGGCAGCGCAGATCACTGGCGCCACTAGCCACGGCCAGCGTCAGCGAATCATCGACGAGTTCACCAACGCTCCGGACGCACGGGTGCTGGTCGGCCAAATTGATGCGGGCGGGATCGGCGTCAACCTGCAGGCAGCCCAAGTGGTGATCATCATGGAACCCCAACTCAAGCCGAGCACGGAGTGGCACGCGATCGCCCGCGCGCACCGCATGGGTCAGAGCAAGACCGTCACCGTACACCGCTTGATGGTGCGCCAAACCATCGAGGAGCGCATCGTCGACCTGTTACGCGAGAAAGCCGAGCTCTTCCGCACCTATGCCGACGACAGCGCGATGCGCGAGGCAAGCAGCATGGCCACCGACTCCGGTGAGAGCCTCGAAGCCACCCTCACCAAGCTGATGGCAGACGAATCGCAATCTTTGGGATAGTTGTTGGGTGTCCGGAGCCAAACCGGATATCGGCGAACTAACGCCCTTGCGGTCGTGTTGGGGCTCTGGTCAAATGCGTCGACCGCACTCGTCACGGAACGCCCCACCATGAGCTCTGCACGATCGCAACGGAGGTAGTCGACGGGTTGGAATTTCTACTTGCAGACGAGCGGCGAATATCGTCATATTCGCGGACCAAGTGGGTAATTAGCACCACAGTTTCGATGACTGAACCGACGGCCGCTTCTTCTTCCACGTAGGCGACAGTCAACAGGACGCCAACGATTAACGAAGGGTACTAAGACCATCCCGAATCACGTCGAACATGGTCGAGGTATTTGGCTATCCTAAAGTGCTGGAAGCGACGTGACCTATTAAGGCGAATATGTTCTTGGCCATCTTGGCCCTTGATTCATCGAGAGAGCCCTATCGACCGATGGCGGTCCAGGAGGAAATGTCGTTGTGTTCCGACTGCGCGAAGTGGATTCACATTGGCGACTAATCCCCTCGCCCAGCAGGGATGCGGATGGGCGGGCACCGCGCAACAGTTTCTAGCGACGAGCCACCCGACCATTATCAACGCGCTGCAAACACACGCGATAGCTCTGTTTCCGAAGAATAGTTCCAGCCAACAACAACAAATTGTTGCCTGGACGAACCAACTCTCGGTCCTTACCCAAGTGTTAACTGCGTTGGTGGCCACCAACTCGGCAGCTCAGCAGTGGGTCATCGTTCTCGAATACGAATTGCCACAGCAAGGCGGACGACGTCCCGATGTGGTGGTTTTGGCCGGTGCAGCAGTCATCGTTCTGGAGTTCAAACAGAAAAGTCGCCCTGGCCCTGGCGATATTGATCAAATCCGTGATTACGTATGCGACTTGAACGACTACCACTCGGTCACCCAACAATCCGGCATCGCCGCAACCGGAGCGCTCGTGCTCACGAAGGCACCAGCGCCATCTAAAGATGGACGGTGGGACCTTCTTGATGTGAACAGTGTTCCAGCCTTCCTTGCTCAGAATGCGAAGGTGACTACGACAACTTCCCAAATCTCTTGTTCGACTTGGCTTGCCGCCGCCTACCAGCCAGCACCGAGTCTCATAAGTGCCGCAGTCACGAATTTCCTCACGAATCCACCTCCACTTCCGCCCCACTTCGCAACCAATATTGATCGGGTGGAAAAAGCCATTCTGAGGGTTGTTGCGCAGGCCCAAAAGGACCCGCCATCCACTCGCCATGTCATCATTGTTACGGGTGTTCCCGGTTCCGGCAAGACGTTTCTTGGTCTCAAATTGGTTCACAATGTATCTGTTCCAGGTGCCAAGCGCTTTCTTTCAGGTAACTTGCCGCTAGTAAAAGTTCTGAATCGAGCACTCAAGCAAAATCGGCAGCTCGTAACTCACCTTCATGAGTTTCGAGATTATTTTTTTAAGCTACAGAATCCGCCGACTGAGAACATCCTCATCTTTGATGAGGCCCAACGAACCCACGATGTCGCGCAGGTGAGGGCGAAGACCGGGCAGTCCAATAGTGAGGCCCACATGTTGCTCGATATCACATCGCGCACTCCGGGATGGGGCGTTCTTATATTACTCGCTGGTCCAGGCCAGGAAATCCATGCGGGCGAGGTTGGCTTGACTCTCTACTTCGATGAGCTCACTGTGGCTTTCCCCAACATCAATTGGAAAGTACATTACAGCTTTGGGCATATTACGTTTCGGAACCCGACACCGCCGGCACTGCCTGCAAATGTCTCTCGTCAAAATGGTGAGTTCCATCTCGACGATGCGCTTAGACAGCACGCCGCCACGGAGGTTGTTGAGTGGGTTGACCATGTACTGACAGGTAACTCCCTAAAGGCTCAACAAGCGGCTTCAAAGCTGAGGCGTCTCGCACGTAGTCGCTTCGATCTTCGCGTGACGCGAAACCTACAGAAAGCCAAGGTCAAAATGACGGGTCGCTACAACAATGACCCGAGTGCACGATTCGGGCTTCTAGCAGTGTCACAAAACGAACGGTATCTGAAACGCTACGGAGTTGTGTGTTTTCAGGCTTTTAGAAATTCGAGAAATGTACCGGTTGATGACATTGCTGCCTGGTACCTCGACCCTGTATCAATGAGGACATCCTGTGGTAATCTCAGGAAGGCAGCTAGCGAATTCCAGTGCCAAGGACTCGATCTAAATTCCACGATCGTATGTTGGGCGGACGATCTTGCATGGAACCGTGTGAGCCGTGCATGGAATATCAAGCCCGTAATAGGTGTGCCAAATCCGATACAATTTCGGTTGAATAAATATCGAGTCCTTTTGACTCGTGCTCGCGATGGAATGACGATCTTTGTCCCGCCTGATAAATCATTGGATGATACTTATAAATTTCTAGTTGCCTGTGGCGCAGTTCCGCTCTAGCCGAGTTTCGCTCAACTAGACGCGGAGCTTGAAAGCGATCTGTCCGGATTCGATATCACCCGCATCGGTATCAATTTTTGACTTAATGGTTACTCGTGTTTCGGCTTTGCTGAATCGAACCTCGATTCTCCATTTATCAAGCGGAATCTCGAATAACCCGTCGAGGCGACGCTTCAGCGCGGAGCCATTCGCCTCCGTCACTGAACCGCCACCTCTTGGATCGATTACCCAGGCGAGAAGTCCTTCTTCGGTGTAATACGACAAAAGTGTGCCTCGTGGTCCTTTCTGCCAGAAGAAGTCTGAGAATTCACCACTTTCCTGATAGTCCTCTGCGCCTTGCTTGATGAGGGGTGGGATGGTCGCGAGAGGGAATAGACGATCCCTGCAGAGCTCATCGTCGTAAAGGAGACCACGGTCTTGGGCCTTCTTGCTGACGAGTCTCCACTCCTTTGCGATCTTGAGTTTCTCGTCTGCACGTTCACGAAGGTCAGTGGAAAAACCAGGTCGCCCGTGTGCAGCGCCGAGCCAATCCCCCCATCTGTGGACTGCCCGTAGGTAGCCGGCCCGGCAGAAGTCCCGGATATCTCGTGCCCCACCCCGGGTGAATTCCTCGTAAAGCTCCCACGCCGCTTGCCAATTGTTGGCAAACTCGAGCACCCTCCCGTGCCATCTAGGGTCAAGCACGTTTGCTCCGACAGCACGGTCGTATTCCTGCATCACGACATACATGACATTGCGAGCCAGATGTGGCACAGATTCGGCACTCCGGAATTCGAACGCCTGGAAACTGAGCTCGAAATCTGACGGACTTTCCCACCTACGAAGCGCTTCAAACACGAGTTGTTCGATCAACTGATTTCGTAAAACTGCACTTTCGTCTGAGATTCCAGTAATGACCGTCTGAATAAGCCCGTAATTCTCAAAATTCGTGGCCGCCGCCTGAACAAATTGGAGCATCATCGCCGCCCTACCCGCAGATTCAGCAATCTCAGGCGAATTGAGACTTGTCAGAGCGTGCGGGAAGTTTCGCATTGCAATCGCATATTCGAACCTCCTCGACTGATCGCCAGTCTCTTGCAGAGCCCGCTCGACAACGTGATACCACTCACCGGTTTGTGGCGAGCCAACAGCATCCCACGCGTTGACTGCTTCTGCGTACATCTCGGCCTCAGCCAACAGGAGGAGACCCCTCGGAAATCCCTGTTGATTCGCGCGTGCATATTTGAGTCGACGCTTCTGTGTTTCAGAGAGATTGGGGGCCTCTGAGTACTCTCTAATGGCTGGCCCCCATGCGCGAGCGACCAACAAGAGATCCCCCACTTCGGCGCGCAGCTGAGACAGCGCCGAAGCGCCGTAGGCGACGTTGGAGAGTGCGTCTCGCAACTCGTCGAGAGTGATTCCCACAAGTGATGGTTCCCTGGCAGCCACTTCTAGTCCGATGAGGCCCGCAACTCGTTCTTTGATTTCTTGCTGAGCACGCAACCAGACCCGTGTATGGCGGAAAACGCCAGCGTGCATAGCGGCCGCAACTGCAGAACATAAATCGACAATGGACTGCGTATCGTCCCCTGTTGCTCGCATCATGCCAACAAGTAAGGCTTCGTAAAGTGGTGCACTCGTATAACTTGAACGAATCTCAGCGGCCTCACCCCACAGACCACCGTCAAGCGAAGACGTCCATGCTTCTTGCATATTGCCAGCGCGTCTGAAATACTCAACCGAAGCGGTGTAGTCGAGTTTCAGACGACTCGCATGCCCAAGGGCCTCAGCCACTCTGTCCTGGTAGGCCACACCAAGTTGCCCAAACATCGCTGCGGCTCGACGCAGCGTTTGTTCATCCTTGCCCTCAATGCCGGTTCTCAAAAATGCCTCTGCTTGCTCGGGTGTGACTGCCGAAGGCGCATCACTCCAATCCCCCTCGTTCCCCCACTCGGCTACCACGATTTCTGACCCGAATTCTGGATACTGGCCGGCCAGTCGCAGCATTGCTTGTGGAGTTCTCTCGTCATCAGAGACCTCGGCGATCATGTCACGCCAGAGTGTCGCAACGTGTCCATACCCGATTCTTCGACTTGTGCCCTCAGACTCGGGATCATTCTCAATAATCATGAGTGTCTGACCAGCGCGACTGGCGGCAACATAGAGCTTGTTGAAGAAGAATTCCCGGGCAAACTGCGCAGCTGTTTCTTCACGAGCGATATTCATATCGAAGCCTTCGTCCTTGAAGTAGCGGCCGAAGTTATAGAGAAACACCTGAGGAAACTCTTGGCCCTTGGCGGCAGATGAACTCATGAGATATGCGGTTAATTCTTCATCCGACTTTCCTTCCAGGAGAGGGCTTAACGTCGGATCCGACTTGATGTAGTCGCGCTCACCTGCCTCTTCACATGGCAGGAGGACAATGCGTGACCTAGCAATTTCGCGTACATCCTTTGGAGAAAGGTTGACTCCAACACTGAAGTACATCGGATACGGACTTGGTGACGAGTCCCACGCATGTTGCGGTTTGATATCTCGCGAGTCTTCACGGTATGGAAACAAAGTCTTGCGATTCAGCTGAATTAAATTACAGAATTTTACGATCGAGTCCCGCGACCGGTAGTTGTTCTCAAGGGTTTCTTTCAGCGGTACGAAGTCCTTACCACACGCAGCCCAAATCTCCTCGAACAAAATCGCTTTCACTGCACTCCACCTAAAGCCTGTCGGGGAGAGTGTTTGCAAAGAGTCGCCGGCAAGCACGATCGGGATCATCATGTGCTCGTTCTGCAGTTGGAAGCGCAGTAACTCGCAGCATCGGACGAGAAAGCGAATCTCACGTGGTGTAAAGTCTTGTGCTTCATCGCAAACAATCGCTGTAATCTTCGGTCGGTCGTCACTGTTTCGACTTAGGCCCTCAAGCGCAACCTGAACGAGGTCCTGGTCATCCCACAGGCCGTGACTCGTCAATTCGCTTCGATACCACCTATATACCCCCACGTATACGGCTTTCACGTCCTCTGGGGTCACGCCCTGACGGTCAGCCTCCGTCAATTCGGCATGCGCGTCAGCTATCTCATTCTCGGCGTCAACTGAGCCGTCAAGTTCATACCCTGAGCCCTTGATGAATTGTCTGATGATATACCACGCTCGCTCCGGAGACACTTGCCTTCGGAATCCGTAGTCATTGAACGCACCGAGCGCGGTGGGGGTTCCGAGGTATGCGCTCTTAAAGTCGGCGAAGTCAACGCGGTCGAAATCGGAGAAATGCTTGCGTTGTTCGGGAGTCAGATAACTGCGAAGTAAGTCATGAAATGACACGACATGGATCGACTCGAGTTTCGCTAGCGCTGCTTCCAGACGTAATCTTGCGTCTTGATTGACCTTCTGGCGAAACACGGCATTACTTCTCAGGAGACCTCGAATCGTTCGGCGCGCCTGTTTCAAGAGCCGGCTGTTGTAGGTCACATAGACCGGGTATCCATCAAGGTCGTCATTGACTTGCTTGAGCATCAGCGAAGCAAAGATGTAGGCAAGCATCGTTGACTTGCCAGTGCCTGCACGACCTGAAATCAACGCAGGAAGTCCTTGGCGGGAGGAGTCTTCCGAATTGTCAGCTGTACTGCTACGGACCCCTGACAGCGTCTCCAAAAGAGAGAGCTCATCAGTCGACAAAAACAAGTTGCCCTCTTCTGACGTCTCGATATCGCGCCAGAGGTCGGAGTCAAACGCAACCCAGCTCCAATATGCCTTCCTCACTTCCGCCTTATAGTTCGCCCCCGAGAGAATCGACGTGGCTTGTAACTTCTCCAAATCGGTAGGTGGATTCACTAGTGCATCGAGAAGGCAGATGGTCCGTGCGTCAACGAGACCCCAGATCACATAACAACCCGATTCACCGCTGATCTGTATCTCTTGGATCTTTGGCTTACCCTCAGCTGGATGGCTCTCGAGGTCTACAACCACACGCTCAACAACTTTGTGTAACAGCTGCACACCAAGTTGCCCATCTAGGAAGACTCTCCGAACTTGGTTCACCCATCGACGCGTCTCGTGGATGTCGTATCCTTCTTCCTTTGCCCCGACCTGCAGTTCAAGTAGTGGCTGGAGCCATCCACTCATTCGCGGTGGTACGTGCTTCGGCGGCTCAATCACTGTGCGAAGTGATTGGACATATGCCGAGGCCGTTGAATCCAACGACTCGAGAATCGGAAGTGTTCGATCTTTGAGGAACGTCAGATAACCGTCGTCAGAACGCCGAAAAATCTTGCAGAACAACAACACGCGTTGTCCAGATGCTGATACCTCACGCGTGATGAGGCGGTACTTGCCAATTCTCCGTTTGCTGAAAGGCTTTATCGGGTCGAGTAGCAAACCAACATCAAATGCATTCCCCCCTTCCAGGCGGGAGCGAAGATCGGAGACTTTCGTGGCAAGACCGGGGTCACGAAACTCGTCGAGTTCCTCCTGGAAACCCTCGGCGAAACAGACGAGCACGCCAGACAACTTACGTGCTCGGTGCACGACCTTTCAAGACGGCAGATGGACTCAGTAGCCCAACCCATTTGGCACGAACCACCACTGGGCTACTCAGGCAAACGGGCTCCACTCAGGTCGGCACCCGCGAAGTTGGCATCGGTTGTGTCCGCCTCTGTGAGAATAGCTTTACCCAGCAACGTATCGACAAACACTGCCCCTCTCAAGTCTGCTCTCCACAAGTTCGCCTCACGAAGATCGGCCCCTTGAAAGTTCGCAAATCGGAGGTCAGCGTATGAGAAATCGACATTGCGCAAATTGGCGAATTCAAAATTCGCGTTGGAAAGCTTCGCGCCAGCCAGGTCGGTGTTGCTGAGGTCGACTCCGTGCAAGTCCGCACCTGGGGCGATTCTGTGACCACGACGAAAACGGAATGAAGGCATGCGAATAGCTATGGTATGTAGCACTTCGTCACTTTGGCAAGTAGGAGTACTAGTGCGTTCTATCACATGAATGCACAACTTCAAATTCCCTCCGATCTAAAAATTGGAAGAAGGGGGGACATTGCATGTCGCCAATTAATTGCGTTGCGTTGTTCAGACACTTTGCTACCTCATGAGACGCATGAGTAGCTTCACAACTTTTCGCGTAGTCAATAGTTTGACCATTGTTTCTGTGTTGTGTGTATGAATTAATGCGAAAGAATCGCTCAGAGAATTGTTTGATGTCGTGAAGCAAAAGATATTTTTTTGTTTCTGCTCGTTTTCGCCCCGCGAGGCATGATTGCCCCTGTATCGTTCTGGCATGTATTCACACAACCCCCGCAATCACCGCAAGCCATCCAACAACAAACCACGAAGGCGCACGAAGTACCGAGTGAACTATCCACGCTCGCGCGGCGAAATCTGTGTCGCGACCGGCAAGATGATGTTCAGTCGATCGCATGCCGAGGACTTCGCCCGCAATCTACGACGACACCAAAACTCAAATCATCATGCGTACTTCTGTCGTGACTGCGGCTGGACTCACGTTGGCTCAAGCATCGGACAGCACCGTGGAGGGAACTGAAATGAACTTCAACCTGCATGACTTCATCAAATCACTTAAAGAAGACCGGAGCAGCCTTGAGCATCCCGTGGTCCCTGACGGTTTGACCGACTGTTCGAGTCTCATCAAGCGCCTCCTGCCTCTGACGCATGATGGTCGAGCACTTCGATCCGATGTTGAGTATGGCATCGCGGAATTCACGGCACGGCTTCTCGCCGCGGTAACCACTGGCGAGGACGGTCGCGAAGACCCATTTGGGGCAGTTATCAGCTTGGTCGTGGTGATACTGAGGCTCGGCAACGAGGTGGCTGACCGTTACGGCGACACCTCACTCGAGGAACTGCTTATCGATGCCTTGCACCAAGATGATCTTCGAGCACTAGCCCGAGAGTTCGCTGCCGTACCCATGAGATTGGACGGGGAGGGTCGGCCAACCCCGATCCCCAGCCTGCTCAAGCTGTTCTTTGCTCCCCGACCGATCACTCTCGAGATGCGTGACGGCTACGTACAGCGGAGGAAGCTTCCGTACATGAGCGAAGAGCCGACTGAATCTGGCAAATTGCAGGATGAGGACTTTGAAGTGTGGGAAGAAAGGCCGACATCAAGGAAGTGCAATCTGAGTGATTTTGACAACCTCATCGCTGACTGCTGCGAGGGATTCGGCGACTATGAAACCTTCTATTTCGACAACGAAGACCGTTACCACGAGGACTGAGATGTCGCGAGTATGAGTCCACAGCGTTGCGGAAATCTGACTCGAATAAGCAGTTTCTGGATGCGATCACAATCAGCGTGCCTTCGTGCGTAACAATATAACTATGCGAATTTTGCACACTTCTGATTGGCATATTGGTCGCGTCTGGTCCAAAGTCGACCTTCTCGAAACTCAGCGCCTCTTCGGGGTGTGGCTCTGCGACTTGGTCAGAACAGAAAAGATCGATGCCGTACTCGTCGCGGGTGACATCTACGACCGAGTTACGCCCAGCCCCGATGCGGTAGCAGTCGCAGACGAGATCTTCACCAACCTCGCCGCCGCCGGAGCGAAAATTGTTGCAATCTCAGGGAATCATGATTCGGCTGACCGCCTCCGCTTCGGCTCTCGCTTTATGATTCAAGGTGGACTCCACATCCGCACCGAGCATGCAGATCTTCGTGCGCTTGGATCACCTATTCGACTGTCGTCTGCCTCTGGCGACAATGTGGAAGTTGTCTGCCTTCCGTTCCTTGAACCCAACCGTGTTGACTGGTCAGACGAGGATGGCGATCGAACTCATGAAAATGTACTGCGTGTAGCTCTTGCCCATCAGCGAACAATGGTTGTCAATCCCGGTCGGGCAATCGTTATGGCTCATGCATTTCTTGTTGGCGGCACTTCGAGCAAATCAGAGCGTGACTTGGTGTCGGTAGGTGGCTCCAGCATGGTGAATCACAGCATCTTTGATGGATTTGGATATGTCGCGCTCGGCCACCTGCATCGACCGCGAGAGTTTGGTGCGAAGGGCAACGTGGTGTATTCAGGTTCGCCAATCCCCTATTCATTTTCCGAAGATCACGAAAAGTCGGTTGTCATAATTGACACCTCCACTATGACTTCAAACAGGATTCCGGTCACAGTTGGTCGCAAGTGCACCACCATCCGGGGCGAACTCGCAGATGTGCTACGGAACCCTAAATACAAGGAGGCGCAGGAGCTCTTTGTGCGTGTTGAGCTTACAGACGCACAAATTCAGATTGGCGCGATGGCACGTATCCTTGAACGCTTTCCGTATGCTCTCGACTTGGATCAGAAAGCTATCAACAGTGATGGCACAATTCAGGAAGTTGTCGGCGGAAAGCCACAGTCAGTTGCTGAAGATGTTGCCGACTACATGGCTCAATATTTTGCAGTTGAGCAGAATAAATTCAAGCATGAGCTCGCCGACCGAGCAGTTGCTCACGTCATGAGTTCCACAGAGGCGTAGGTCATGAAACCCAAATTGCTGAAGATGGCAGGAATTGGTGCTTTCCCCAATGAAGTCACGATTGACTTTGAGCATCTCGACGCCACTGGGTTGTATGTGGTGGTTGGGCCAACAGGTGCCGGCAAGACCACGATCTTTGAGGCGATGTCTTACGCATTGTTTGCAGAGGTGCCATCTCGCCGGGATGTCAAGTCCACATTCCCACATAAGCGTTCCTTCATCGATTTCACATTCACTCACAATGGAGCCGATCATCGTGTGTTTCGGGATATATCCATAGCAGCCGGCGATTACTACGAACAACTTCCAAAGGGAAGGCGAGTTGCGCAGCGCAGAGCCGTTACCGCACATGTGCAAGATCTACTGAAACTGACCGCTGAACAGTTCATGAAGATTATTCTCTTGCCACAGGGACAGTTTAAGGATTTTCTTGTTGCAAAGACCAGCGACAAGGAAGAGATTCTGCAAAGACTGTTTGGCACAGAAATCTATGATGCTGTTGCCGAGCAGGTCGCTGCGTTCGCCGGCGAACTCGCAAACGAATTCAGCACACTCACAGTAAAGATCAGTACTGAGTCAGAAACTACTGCTCGTGAAGTGCTCAACGTCCGGAACCAGTACCCCGATTTGGGGCTACCTGATGACACCTCTGACTTTGCTCGAGCAATGAAGGTCATCAAAGCGAAAACTCCTGGGGTGGAGGAGGCAAGCGAGGCCGCGGCAGACCGAATGCACGAGCTCAGCGGAGATTTAGCACGTGCCAAGGACCTCCAACAGATCTATCTGGATAGCCAGCAATTGAAGGAGCTGCGCGCCGACGCCCGAGCGGAAGCAAAACTTGTTAAAGAAGCGACTGAGTCGATTGACTCCCACAAGCGCGCCGAGCGAGCTCTTCGTCAAAGAGATGACTACGACAGCGCGGTATCGGCACTTGGAGCAACAGAGTCGCTACGCAAGGAAGTGCTACGTGACCTACGTCATGAAGCAACGCGACTGAGAATCAACATTGCGCAAGTCGATACGTTCCGAGGTGCTCTGGAGTCGTCACAGAATCTCCCTGAGGACTTCGGCATCCTGTCTCGAGCGGTGACTACGGCACTGAAAGCGCTTGATAACAATGCAACCCTTAATAATGAGCTCAATCAGGCCAAAACACGGTCCGATGAACTCATCGGAGACATTAAGAAACTGACAACTTCAATAACGCTGCTAGAGAACAAGAAGACACAACTGGGCGTTAACCGGAGTTCGACCAATTCTCAGGCCAGTAAGCATGCCGAGTTGCAGCGGAAGGTAGACACCCTCGATCGACAACTCGAATCTGCTGACGTCGCAAATGCGACACGCCGACTCAGCAACGCTGCCAAGTCGCTCACTCGAGCCAAAACAGCACTTACCAAGACAGAAAAAGCTCTAAAGAAGTCACAAGCCGCTCACGAATATCATTTGGCCGGACAACTCGCCAAACATCTCAAGGATGATGAGCGGTGCCCTGTGTGTGGTTCAACTGATCACCCGAAGCCTGCACCTGTGACACGGAGAATTGACCTACAAGCATCGATCGATAGACACGCTGAAGCTCGAGCGACGGTCGCGGATGCTCAACGTAAAGTCCGTGAGGCCAAAAAAGCACTCGCCACCGCGAAGACTGCGAGAGCGAAGCTTCCCACCACTGCCGTCCAAAGGAAGTTACGTGACCAGTACAAACAAGCGCAACTCGCAGCGAAAGCCCGTGACGGAATTGAGTCCAACTATGAGAAGCTCACCGACAAGCTCTCGACTGCTAAAGAACACAAGGCGACTTGCTCTGCTGAACTTCGTAGTACACGAACGGCCATCAACCGTATTTCAGCTGCGATCGAGCGGGCTAAAGCAGACTTACCCCCGCCACTCAACGACCGACAGCGACGCGAGACCAAGCAAGCCGTCAACAAGCTCAAAGAGCTAGCCGGTCGAAAGTACAAGCTCGACCGTGCGTACGACACCGAGACCACGAAGGTCTCCACTCTTGATCGCGCTGTCAAGAGGGCGTTACGGAAAGAAGGGTTCCAAAATCTCAAGCAGGCAGTCGACTCGCAATTAAAGGACACAGACCTACAACACAAGGACCGATTAGTTGGGCAATCCAAGGAGCGTGACAACAAGATCATAGGACTTGCTGCACGAGTCGCTGGCAAGAAAGTCCCAACGGAACTTCCTAAAATTCAATCGCTAGAACGTGACTTGAACACACAACGCCAGATACACAATGAGGGAATGACGAAACTAGAAAGACTCAGGTCACTCCATGAACGCATTGTAAAGCTTGAACGCGACCTAAGCGACCTTCGACCAAAGGCTCTACTTGCCGAGCAGAACCTCACCGAGGCAAGGCAGCTTGAGAAGGCGATGAATACAGGACAAGGTGTTGGAGTCAATCGTGTTTACAGATTGCAAGAGTGGGTACAGCGTCGACTCTTCGAGCAAGTCTGTCGCGTGGCAAGCAAACAGTTGCACACATTGACTAACGGAAGGTACTCAATTACACTGCTGCCAGACGCAGACTCAGTGGTCCGCAACGCACAAGGTCTCGACCTTTATGTACTCGATTCGTTCAATGGCATAAAACGTGGTGTGGGGTCGCTGTCTGGTGGTGAGACTTTTCTTGCTTCACTGGCTCTGGCCTTAGCGCTCGCCGAAGTAGTCCAAACTCATGCGGGCGGTATCAAGATTCCGAGTCTGTTTATTGATGAGGGTTTTGGAAATCTCGATCAGGAGACACTTGAGACTGCGATGGATGTGTTGCTTCAACTCCAGAACAGCGGAAGGACAGTCGGTGTCATTACTCACGTAGAGACGATGCGTGACCAGCTGCCGATTGGCATTCGTGTAATCAAGAGTGACGAAGGAAGCAGGCTTGAGTTTCCTCTTCTTCAGTAGGACGTTGTAGCTTCAGGACTCCGAGCAAGATTTCCCTTCTACTCCTTACTCTTGGCGACCTCCACATATCTACAAAGCATGTTGGCAAGACGAACTTGCTCAATCGTCTTGCAATTCACGTCAAGCAGTCGAGGGCTTGCAAACACGACCACCAATGCTCTCGCACGCGAAACCGCGACATTGAATCGGTTCTTGCTGTAGAGGAAAGCCATTCCATGCGAGATATCGTCCGCACTCGAACTTGTAAACGACATTAGCACTACTGGCGCTTCGTCTCCCTGAGCTTTGTCCACAGTTCCAACGCGATTGCGCATCAAGTCCTCGGTCACACCATGTTTCTTTGCGTCAGCGTGAGTAGCCAATCTCCTTAAGATCTCAGTGCGCTGCATGTTGTAAGGGGCAATTAGGAAAACGTCCTGCGGTGCAATCGTTGATTTCAATCCATCTTTGTTGGTGAAGATACGACCAAGCATTGAGTAAAAGGTCTCAACGACGTAAGTAGCTTCCTCGGGCGCCCCTACTGTACGACCAGAATGCTCAACCGGCCACCAACGCAAACCCGAGCCAGACAACCAATCTGTACCGCTCACCGCCTGACGCTCGAGACCTGGTGCCGAGTGCAACTTACCTTCGTACACCTGCTCCGAGACAAAGGCAGTGATTGAGGGATGCATGCGCTTTGTAGTGCTGAGCAAAATGCCGTAACCATCGGGGACTACGTCGCGACCGTGATTGATGTACTCAGGTGCAGACAAGCCTGATTCGCCAGGATGCGCAGCTGTTGTTGGTTGCTTGAGCTGCTGTGGATCGCCGACGAGCACGAGATCTTTGGTGGCTAATGACACCGCCAGCGTGTCAGCGAGCGACAGCTGCCCTGCTTCATCGACAAAGAGCACGTCAACCGACTCACGCATTTCGGACCTAGCGAACAAGAAGCTGGTTCCAGCGACAATCTGATAGAGCGACTGTTCCTTTGCGACTTTCTCATTTTTCTTGCGCCGCGCAACCATGACTATTGATCCTGCTTCGCTTTCGGAATCGGGCTGACTCGTACCAACAATCGCCGTGACTGGCTGCGCACCGGTAAGACCATGGTCACCAGCGCATACGACAATTTCGTCGAGCAATTGGCGAACGGCACCGTGCGTGTTTGCGGTGATACCGACTCGCTTGCCTCGTTTCACGAGATCGAGAATCATATTCGCTGCCGAGTAGGTCTTTCCAGTTCCAGGCGGGCCCTGAATGGCGATGTACGAGTCGTCTAGCGACTGCACGATGGACGACATATCTCTCCACTCACGCTCCACCTCAACCGCTCCAATCGGAGCACTACCCTTCTGAAGTTTTGTGGGAAATCGTTTCAGTAGGTCAATAGTTGCACCGAGGTCAGCTTCATTGCCTGATAGCACCGAGGTAGCGATCTCTTGTAACCCCTTAACAAAGACACTCTTATCAAATAATTTTTTGGGGAACACGGCTGTGGGGTCTTGTATCGCTGTGGGGTCTTGCATAAGTAATTTGTCGAACTTGAGCCGAAGCTCAATGACGCCATGGTCAAGATCAAGTGAAACGACTTCCAGGCTTGGGAAGACGGGCTTTTTGACACCTTGTTCGAGGTATGGGTGATAGTTCGGTGCAGTTACTTGTATCCCGAGGGTGACAGTGGTCGTTTGTGAAGGGTCAAACCTGTATCGACGAATCTGCGAATACAGTTTCTGCCTTCCGGTCGGCTCTTCAATATCACCAGTGCTTTCCAAGTTAAGGCCGGCGATGGTATTCGGATTTTCAGATAGCTCGTCTTGCGTCATCCCTAGAAGTTGAATGAATTCGAAGTCGCTGACAGCGTCTTCGCGCTCATGGAAGTCAAGTAGGTCAGCCAGGAGCCACTTGTATTCGAGGAGTGCCGCCTGTTCTGTGGGCAGATGATCGAAGCGACCTGCATTGAGTAGTTCAGCCAATCTTCGACTCTCTTTGAGTAGTTCAGCCTTCTCCTTCTTCTTGCGCGAATCCTCTTCCTCGTTCTCGAGAGGCCTCAGCATTGGACGGATGAGATCCGCAAGTTCCACTTCGGGCAACGTCTTGGCGAGCGTCTCGCGCTGGCTTTCGAGCCACTTGCGCAACTCGATGGTCGAAATACAGTCATTTCTGTTGTACGCCATCAAGTCTTCAAGAAGCTTGTTATCGCCGTCAGGTGCATGGGCAGCAACGTCGCGTGAAGCAAGCCATTCCTCATAACAGACAATGCTGAGCTTGCCCTCGTTGACGAGGTCGTTGCGCTTGAAGCCGTACATCTGTTCAAGTTTCTTGATTGAGTAGGACTCGACTCCGATCCGCATGCCTTGGGTAACGATACGACTCAGGTCTACAAATCGACCCTCACGCAGGAGCTTGCTTAATTCCGTCTCGCATGTGACGTGCCGAGTCGCAAGCCGTTTCAGTGCCGAGGGCTCATAGTGACCGAAGTGATAGACGCGCAGGTTCTCATGACCCGGCATCGCAATTTGACTGTTGATGAAACCGATCACCTCGATCAACGCCTTGCGCTCTTCTTCGGCATTGTGTGCCCAAATGGCCTTGTATTGCAGTGTGCCGTCGGTGTCGACCCAGGCAAGCCCGTGCAAGTACTCTAGACCATTACTTCCCCGGTACGCATGACCCTCAATGTCGTAGAAGATGTCGCCGGTATTCTTCTCCGGCAGCAAATTAAATCCGCGCCGACGTTCGACTGGGCGTATGAACTCTATCTCTGGCAACGATTCTGGATCGATTTCTTGCTTCTCTTTGGTTCTAAGTTGCAATGTCGCTTGCTTTCGGAGACGAGACAACACATCGGGATTGATGTCAACCTCGACTTCGTCGCGATTCGCAAGTTCTTTGAGTTTGGTGATACCAACCGCGCGTAGCTTCTCTCGGTTTGTCGCCGACATTCCCGCCACGAAGGTGAGGTCGTCGGCCTTGCGCCAGTGATCTTTGCACTCCGCGCGCCAGCGACAAATATTGCAATGCTCATTGGGTACTGGTTCACTCTGCTCTGGGGACTCGAGTAGAGCGTCGACAAGTGACTGTTTTATACGTCGGTAGTAGGCAGATACTTCTGATAGGCGCACCGACACTGTGCCCTCTTCTTCTGAACCGGTGACTACGTGAATGAATTCGGGTTCGGCACCTTGAATCCCCTGCATCTGCTCGGCATAGGCACACAGCTGAATCACTGCATTGACCTTCGCGATTCGAGCAAGCTTGGTGTCGTAGGGCTGAAAGGCGTAGTTGCCAAGTTCAGAAATGATTTCGTCAACTGCAACTAGGAAGTCGGCACGACCCACCCAGCCAAAGCCGTCCTTCTCGGAGTAAAACGTGGGCTGATAAAGAGCATCGGGTCCCGATTTCATTGCCGCCACGGTTGTACTCATGCGCTTCACTAGTTCGTCACGCGTGTAGGCAGCGTCTTTGTCACGACGGGCGTCAAGGTCGACGACCGCTCGTTTGAGTGACTGCAGAGATGCCCTCAGCGCCGCAAGGTACTTTGCCTCGTGTTCTTCGCCGTAATGCTGCAAAACTTTAAGGAGGTCGTCATCAAGTTTCTGTGGCGCGATACCGGTGTCGAGCGACTTTAGGTTGAGCCACGTCAGGTGCTTACAGGCAAGATGATTGGCGAGATCCGTTGGGCTAATGATCGTGACGCCGTCGATACGTTGCATGAGCTATATGACTTTCTCATTGAAGGGTTGAGGGTTGGCTTTAAATCGCACCATGTGATCACGTGGTCGCGGACACGATGCACCGCGCTCTGGCTCGCCTTGTCTGCTTGTTGATATGACGACGGTAGTACCACGGCGCTCGGCACTCCTAGTGATGGTGTATGCAAGCATGATTGTCTGCACGGCGATGCATGCCACCAACATTTTTAAGACGAATGGTGCTTCGCGCGGTGAATCTGCGGTCATAGGGGGCTCTCATCCTCATCTGTAAACGGTGGTTCGTGGTTCTCGTGCCATGCGCGCCATGAGTTTTCGTCATAGGGATAGACGGGGCCCTCAGGCTCGGGATGATCGTCGCGGTCACGGCGTCGAGAATGTCGCCGTAGCGGCATCGACTCGTCATCGCCGTCGAACTCAATGAAGACATCAGTCTCTTCGTCATCATCTTCATCGGGCTCGGCAATATAGGCGACTGCGATTCCCAGAGATGCACAGCCTGCGATGTCGATACTTGCACGAATAACGCCATTCGAATCAGACTCACTCACCCAGTATGGGACTGACTTCAAATCAAGTTCGAGTCGCTGCAGATAGCGCGATGGAAGAATGTTTTCGATCGCGTCCAGTGGGTTTTCGTATCGATTTGCTAAGTGTGAGTCACGAAAGATAAATGTCATGAGAATTGATAGCGCGAGTCGGTGACAGATCTGTTCAATACTCGACGCCTCATCATCTGGCACCTTCGACGGCAGATGTAAATGCTCGGATAGTGCGGCAGCCAGACGCACGACTGCGCTTCGCGTATCGGTGCGACCTTGGTTGACCACCTTCTTGTACGCGTCGATGTGCGTGATTATTGCACTAAGATCAACAACGCCATCTGGGCAGTCTTCGAGAGTGCTGAGACGTTCGATTGTGTTCGCTAATGACAGTTCGAAAATCATTGGCAGCTATAGATAGCCGGGCGCCAAGCCCGACCCCTCGTCGTCGGAATCGGTTTCATCGTCGGAGGGTACTTCGACATTGTTATCATCGTTGTGGTTGCAGTTGTGACCACACGATCCGACTTCCTCAGTAGTACGAAGGATCTTGAAAACAGCGCCCTGTATCAAACCGATCAACGGCTTCATCGCGATCAAGCCACTCAAGCACCGCGGTGTCAAGCGGCCGCGATCTATTTCCTGCGTGATATCACGCGCAAGTCGAACCAGCTCTTTGGCGAACGGCTCGAGGCCGGCAATCTCTTTATCAACGTTGCGGACGCCCACTAGTTCATTCATCGTTGGCTCCCGCCAAGTCACCAAGCTCTTTCTCAGTCAGGCGACCGAGGACATCGATGACGGGCAGCACCGCTTGCGAAATGCTGGTGCACACTATTCGCACGAGATCTTCAGTTGACATTGTTTCAGTCGCCTCCATTTCAAGTTGCTTTCGTGCCGCTTCCTCGTTTGCGATGATTGACACTGCCGTGATCGCAAGACCGAATTGATAGCGACGGTTCAACAATTCGGCGATCTTTGGCTTCTTGCGACGTGCCACATCGAGGAAGCGGTTGTCCATATTGATTTGGAATGCTTCGGCCTTGCCATCGAGCATCTGGACTTCGAGTGCAGTCAGGTCGTTCCAGCCCAGGGCCACCCATTCGTCGCGGTTCACCGGAATGATCCGTGGGAGATCGATACCGGGTCGGGATGAGCCACCCTTCTTGCCTGTGGTCACAGTCGAACGCTCACCCTCGCCACCGGGTGTGCCAATTGTTGCCGCCGGTAGCACCTTCACGGTGAGCGTGTTCACGAACTCGGTATCGGTGTCCGGTACGGAGATGACTAGTCGCACCTTGTATTCATCGTCGACGACCGCGGCGGTGGGATGCTTCAAACGAACTTGTAGGCAGCCGTCGTGCAGGGTGCCAATGAGACCGCTGACTTCTCCGCCAGCTGGGTGTTCGGTAGTAATTGTAAATTGTCCGGCTGATAGCGAACCTGCACGAGTAAAGAAATCATTGACCACGTCGGTCTCGAACTCGATATTCATCGCGTGATTGATGGGCGACGTGCGGTTCAGGGTGCTTTCTCCACCGCGGTAACGGAAGAACGTTGGCTGGTCTTTGCCCGCGAAGATGCTCGGTGCTCCTGCACCACCGCCTCCACCCACACCGCCAGGGATGCGCGAGCCGTGCTTAAACAAGGCCACAAGGTCGGGATTGCTATTTATGAGGTTGCGCATCATCTCTGCGAGTGGCTTATCTTCTGCGAGCGTTTTAGCGAGCTGTGCCTCGATATGACGGCGTTTGAGGATCGCGAGCACTTCGTTTTTTTTCAGCCAGTCGGCCAGCTGCTGCTCTAGTTCACTCGTCATCGGAGAGTCAGCGAGTCGATCACGACTATTCATCAGGATCTGCTCGCGGGCATTATTGTCGAGCGCATCGCACTCAACTACGACAGCGGTTTTGGTGCGTAGAACGCCCAAGTCAACTTCTTTGCGAGCAAAAAATGTCTCAGGCAAGTGTGCATGCTTTTGTCCATTGAGAGAAAAGATCACGCCGTAGTCCCCGCGATAAGTGCTCATACGTTTGTCATCGAATTTGAAGACGTAGGCACGCACGGGCAGGGCGAAACCATTCACCACGATGGTGCCGGCCACCGGAACCTCGGGCTCCAGCCGAGGACGCACATCGTCGTTTTGCTCGAAACGTGCACGTAAACCGTAGACGTTCATCGTCGGGTTAGCCGCGCCATAACCACGCAATTCATACACACGCACTGGCATCACTGCATCAGGCATGTTGATATTGAGGTGCATCACGGTGGACTTGCCCTGAATTTGGGTCGAGTGCGATGCGACGCGCTCAGGCCACTTATATTGGTACATCTTGTTGAAAGTGCCCCACTCGGTACTCTCGGTACAAGCTGCTCGCAGACTTGCTGACGGTAACAACGGCATTGTCGCGGAGGCAAAGGCCAAAATCCCATTTACATCAACGGCATTCTTCGGCGCAAGGTACTCATACACACTCATTCGTTCGCCCGGCCGTGCAGGGCGTTTACGTACCACGGTGACTCCCCACATTCCGTCACGCTCTGTCGCCGTGGCGCCGAGCAGTGCCGGATTACGGCGTGACACAATCAGCTGGAGGTGATGCTGCTCCGAGCAAAACCGCAAGACCCCAGATCC
>Ga0194117_10002263_pt1 | contig 20806 bp, 18 predicted proteins | sample TA2MahsurfametaG_FD_160579 | JGI IMG/M metagenome (GOLD analysis project Ga0194117, IMG submission 160579) | Freshwater microbial communities from Lake Tanganyika, Tanzania - TA2015009 Mahale N1 surface | ecosystem: Environmental > Aquatic > Freshwater > Lake | place: Tanzania: Lake Tanganyika...
AAAGACTAGTAGGTGCGAGACGTGTTCGAGAAAAGCATTATCGCAAAAGCAAGCCCAATGCGTGAATTAACCCTGAAGCTTCCGGGAAGCCAAGGATTCAGGATTCCCATCTTTTTCCTGAAGGAATCCCAAGCCTCGAATCAGGCGATTTCACGAGCCGAGCGAGTGGCGAATGTAGGCAAGGCGCGCCCGTTATTTCGCCCGCTCCAATGTGCGTATGGTCTCATCGAGGGCATATTTCACATACTGGTCTTGCGGGAGCTCGAGAGCTTCGAGGGCGATTTCGGCGGCTTTACTGGTAGGGTAAAAACTGAGCGCGCGGATGGCCTCGACGCGCACGCGAGGGTGCGGGTCTTTCACCAACTTGGCGAGCATGTCGAGTGGCTTGTTCACGCGGTCGCGCCAGTAGGCGTGGACACGCACTGCGGCGGCGCGGGCACGAGGTTCGGTCGAGGCGAGGATTTCGTTTAGCAACGGCTCGTTAGCGACGTTCATCGATTGGTGCAACCAAAGAGCCTCGAGGCGGTGATGCTCGAAGTTGGCGTCAGCGCGATTGAGAGCCTTGATCCACTTTACGAGGGCGGCGATGACTTGGTCCACGGGGCGCGCAGCAAGCTCGGTCTTGGCGCGCTGACGGGTGCGGTCTTCAGGTTCCTTCAGCAGGTTGAGCAGCGCCTCGATGCTCGCACCGGCAATCTTCGCGGGCTTGAGCAGCGGGTTGCCCGAATAAGTCACGCGGTAGATGCGGCCGTGGGTTTTGTCGCGGAGCGGGTCGCGAATGGAATACTGCAAATGGCCGATGAGCGGCTCGTGCCAGTCCACGAGATACAGCGCGCCGTCTGGGCCGAACTCCATGTCCACCGGGCGGAAGTTTTTGTCGTCGCTCAGGAGCAACGGCTCGATTTCCTTGCCGGTAAAGCCGGAGTCCTTCTCTTCGACCGTGTGCTGGAGCACGCCTTGCACGCCAATGACATTGTTGAGCAGGTAGCGGCCCTGCGCTTCGCTGGGGAAGTGACGACTGGAGACGAATTCACATCCAGAGGTTGGGCGCACGCGCATTTGAATCCACTGGGGCATGGTCGGGCGCTTGTCCGGAAAAATCACGCGACCCGCGAACGGTGTCGCCCAAAAGTTCTGCCCGGGTGACGCGTCTGCGATGAACGGCTGACCCCAACGATCAAAGGTCATGCCCCACGGGTTAGCGAAGCCATAGCTGACAAAAACCTCGAACTTCGCCGTGCGCGGCTCGAAGCGGTAAGCGGCGGCGTTGTGATTTCGCACCGGGCCGTAGGGCGTCTCGACCTGCGTGTAAAAAAACGTGCCTTCCAGCATGTAAAGCTCACCCGCCGGCCCGAGCGTGAAGGCGCTGATCGAGTGGTGTGAATCGCCGGAGTCAAAACCGCCGAGCACGCGCTCGGAAAAGTCCGCGAGGTCGTCGCCATTGGTGTCCTTGAGGAAGACGAGGTCCGGCTGCTGGGCAACAAGCACGCCACCGTTGTAAAACTCGAAGCCCGTCGGCACATGCAAGCCGCGCGCGAAGATGGTGGACTTGTCGGCCTTACCGTCACCGTCGGTGTCCTCGAGAATCACGAGCTTGTCGTCGGGCATGGAGCGGATGCCGACACGGTCCACGAGCGGTTGATACTGAGGGTAACTGGGCATCGTGCAGACCCACAGGCGACCACGAGCGTCGAAAGCCATCTGCACAGCATTGGCAATTTCCGGGAACTGCTCCTCGGAGGCAAAGCAGTTGATGGCGAAGCCGGGCGCGAGCTTGAACTGCTTCAGCGCCTCAGCGGACGGCAGGTAAGCGATGGCGTCGGCCTCGCCGGACTTGCTGCTCATGCCGACCTTCTGAATCGGATTGGCCGCCTTCGCGCGGTCCACGCGGCCCGCGCCGAAGTGCGTCTTTACGGGGAGAAACGGCGGGACGTTCGAGTCGTCAATTACCACGGGCACAGCTTCACCTGACGCGACTTTCCACACGCGGACGTCGCGGTTGGCGGTCATCACGTCGAGCACGGCGCGCTCGCGCTCCATGACATGGGCATTGCTTTGCTCACCGTCGCTAAACTTCACCAGCGAGCGCTTGCCGTAGATGTAGTAGCCGTTGACGGCGCGATACCGATTGAACCACTGGAAATTCTTTTCGGTGACTTCGGTGCGGAGTTTGTCGCTGAAGTCAGGCGGCGCACCGACCTTGCCGAAAAGCCCCTCGTCCAGCAGCCGGGCGACCGCCTTGTGACCATCGGTGTTGAGGTGGATGCCGTTGTGGGTGAACCGGAACGGCGAACTGGCGTAAGCCTTCAGCGTCGGCGTGAACAAGTCCACGAACGGCACTCCCTGTGCGCGCGCGACCTCAGCCATCGCGTCGGTGTAGAGCTTGAGGTTCGCGTTGTTTGCCTTGCCGTCGGGGAGATTTGGATTGCCGAGGTTTTCATGTGCGATGGGCGAGACGAGCGCGAGCCGGGGCGCACCAGCGTCAGAGTAATTTTGCTTCCGCGTGTGCTCGATGAAGTGGGCGAGGTCAGCCTTGAACTTCGCCACGCCCGCCGGCCCCGCGAAGGACTCGTTAAAGCCGAAGCAGGCCAGCACGACTGTGGCCTTGCTGAACGCGAGGTGCTGGTCCGGCGAGCCGAAGTTCTGCGAGCGCAGCCGTGCAGGCAGCACCTTGTCGCCCTTGGAGTAATTCGAGTTCTCAATGGTGAGCTCGGTCTTGATGTCCACCTCGTCGGCGGTAAAGGCGAGGTTACGGACGACGAGGTTGAGCTTCGGGAAGCGCTGGTGAAGCAGCGTTTCCCAGTGATTGTCGTGCTGCATTCGCTCGGCCAGCGCATTGCCGATCAACGCGATGTGGTCGCCGGGTTGGAGTTGGAGCCGCGCGGGCGGCGGCGCGGCAGCGGCATGGAGCTGGTGGAGGCAGAGGAGCACGGCAACAACCGACAACAGTAACTTCATAGGCAAGCTTCAAAGATGCTTGCCTCCAAAGATAATCAACGCAAGTCAGCATCCTGCTACTGGTCGCCAAGGAAGAGGCATCACCCCGTGTCGAAGGGCGATTGGAAGACCGCCGAGGATGAGCAGAAAAACGACTTCATACCAGCCAAGCCCGCGTTAACGCCCTCACAATATGCGGTCATGCGCCCACGGGTAACGCGCCGTGCAGCCGAACTCCCGCGTCTGCTGGCCGGTGGGCGGCGTGTTGAAGTTGGCCGGATCGTAGGATGCGCCGGCCTCGCGCAGCACAGTCTCCAGCAACGGATGCCCGAACGTCACGGCAGGAAAAACCACTTCGCTGCGGTTCACGTCCACCACGCGCGTCTGGTCAAGGGCCACCACCACACGGCGGAGGGGCTTGAGCCGCTGCCGCTGTTCCGCAAGAAAGGCAACCACCTCCTCCGGGGTGCCGCCCGCGAAGGTCGCCGCCACGCTCATTCGATAAGGTCTTTACCATCCTTGATGCGCTGCTCCATGCGCTTAACCACAGGCATAGCGCGAAGAATGGCACTCTTTTCCGTCTGGCCTATAAAAGATTTTAACTCGACGCGCACGGCAGCAATCACTTCGCCGTTGCGGTCGTGCAAAGGCAAAGTCACCAGCATCAGACCTCGTGGCTTGTCCTCGCCGGTGTACATCACATCTTTGGCAATGACGTCGCGCTCTACTTCGGTGCCGAGCGTGCCGACGGCCTTTGCGTCATGACTGGCGATGACGCGTGCTTGCTGGTTCGCGGCGCGCGGGGCATAGATGACCACCCCCGTGACGCTGGACTTTTTCGCTAGGGCCTCGCGCACAAGCGTGACGGCGAGCGTCTCGCGAGGGACATAGGTGATCTTGGCATCGGCGAAGTGGCTGATTGAGTCCGACTTAGTCCAAAAGCCGATCTTTCCAAACCTAAAAGAGTTATCCGTGATAGTTGGCATGGCCTCACGGCCGTTAAGCAAGCAACGGATCTGGTTGCCTTTACACTCAATGGTCATTTCTTGCCATACCCCACGCGGGATGGCGATTTCTGGCCCGATGGGCGGGCTGCGATCGCCGTTTACAAACTTGTAAAACCGGAACGTGTTGCCCAATGAACTAGCGCGAACGACGTAGTAGTTTTTGGCGTCTTGGTAACGAAACGCAACACCCGCCATCTGCTCGGCTTGGCCTTCGACGCACTTAAACTTTGTAGTGAAAGTGAAGTCGCCGTAATCCTCCTGCTCAAACACCAGCACCGGGAACCGCTCACCCGTCGCATCCGTCGAGAGCTGCGCTAAAACGCCTTGCTTGCCACCGCGCGGCGCGCCGCCCGTCAACGGCTGGAAGGCAGTCGGGGTCTCAGCCAACACGATCTTCCAATCCCCCGGGGCACCCGCGCCGGTCAGCGCGCTCACGAAGCCCTCAGGCGGCTTACCCGCCGGCAACTGGGAGAAGTCGAAGAACCGCTCCGCCGCGCGCCCCGAGACACAGCCCCAGCCGACCAACAACCCGAGGAGTAAGCGCATTGACATCGGCAGGAAAGTAACAGAAGCCGGCGGCGCGACAAGCGTTCTGCACGCCGGGACGCCAATCCGCCCCAAGGCTTCCGACCGATGGCCATAAACCCGCGCGTTGTCAGCCACGGCGTGGTGCTGGCACACTCCATCCATGGCTGCTGAAAAAATTCGCGTCGCCGTCATCGGTACTGGCTCGTTGGGCAAGGAGCACGCCCGGATTTACGCTGACTTGGCGCGCGCGGGCCAGGTCGAGTTCGTTGGCGTCTTTGACGCGAATCCCGAGGCCGCCCGCAAGCATGCCGCCGCGCACGGCACGCGATCCTTTGCCTCCATCGCCGAAGCTGCTGTGGCGAGCGATGCCCTCAGCATCGTCACGCCCACGACCACGCACTTCAACATCGCGAAGTCCCTGCTCGAAGCCGGGCGACATATCCTTGTGGAGAAGCCGATGACCGAGCACTCCGCGCAGGCGGCGGAACTCGTGCAACTCGCCCACGACCGGGCGCTCGTGCTCCAAGTCGGGCACGTCGAGCGGTTCAACCCGGTCTTCAGCTACCTCGAAACCGCCGCGCCGGAGCCGCGCTTCATCGAATGCCACCGGCTCTCGCCTTTCCCCGCACGCAGCACGGACATCGGCGTCGTACTCGACCTGATGATCCACGATCTCGACGTGGTGCTGGCCTTCGTGCGCTCGCCGGTGGTGAGCGTGGATGCCGTGGGCATTCCGGTCTTGAGCAAGTCCGAGGACATCGCGAACGCACGGCTGCGCTTCGCCAACGGCTGCGTGGCCAACCTCACCGCTAGCCGTATCAGCCCGGAGCGGCTGCGCAAAATCCGGGTCTTCAGCGGCGGCGCACAGCCCAGTTACATATCGTTGGATTACCGCGAGCAGAAGGGCTTCATTTTCCGGCTGGCCGGCGACGACGCGGAAAAAAGCTCATTGCTTAAGATGCTCTTGTCCGCGAACGACTCGGCCATCGTGAGCGAATTTGCGGGGAAGAAGATCGTGCGCGAGCCCGTGCCCATCGCGAAGGACGAGCCGCTCAAGCTGGAGCTGGCGCACTTCGTCGAGTGCGTCCGCGAACGCCGCACGCCAAAAGTCAGCGGTGAATCAGCCAAGCACGCGCTGGACGTGGCGTTTGAGATCACGCGGCAAATCAGCGCGGCTGGGTCCAACTCATGAGTGTGAAAACGCGTGACGTCGTGATCGTGGGCGGCGGCGCGGCCGGTTTCTTCGGAGCCATCACGTGCGCGGAGGCGCTGGCGGGGCGCGGCTTGGTAACGGTGCTGGAGCGCGGGCCGCAGTTTCTTCAGAAGGTGAAAATCTCCGGAGGCGGGCGGTGCAACGTGACGCACTCATGCTTCGAGCCGAAGGAACTTGCGAAGCGGTATCCACGTGGTGGACCGGCGCTGATCGGTGCGTTCCATCGGTTTCAGGCAACGGACACGGTGAGGTGGTTCGAGGCGCGCGGTGTGGCGCTAAAGACGGAACTGGATGGACGGATGTTCCCCACCACAGATCAGTCGCAGACGGTTATTAATTGCCTGATGGAGGCTGCGCGCAAAGCCGGCGTCCAGGTGCGAACGAATTGCGGCGTAGATCAGGTGCAGCGGAGGGCGGAAGGCGGTTTTAGACTTGGCTTGTCTGCCGGCGCAAGTAATCCGTCACCTCAACCCACTCCCGCGATGGGAGCATGGAAGTCGGATCACAATAAGCGACTCCTCACGTCGTCTCCTAGGAGTTTAGATTGCGACGCGTTGCTGCTGGCGACGGGCGGTTGCCGCGCAGCGGTGGCGGGGTCGCTGGCGGCGGCGCTTGGGCATACGATTGAGCCGCCGGTGCCGTCTCTCTTCACGTTCCACATCGCGGACCAGCGGCTGGAAGGTTTGTCTGGTCTCGCGGTGGAGCGCGCGACGGTGAGTGTGGTGGGGGTAAAACTCAAAGAGACCGGGCCCGTGCTTGTCACGCACTGGGGCCTGAGCGGGCCGGGGATTTTGCGTTTATCCGCTTGGGGCGCGCGGGAGCTAGCGGCCTTCGACTATAAATTTTTCCTGCGGGTAAATTGGTTGCCGGACCACAACTTCGACATGGTTATCGCGCTTGCTCAAGCACAGCGCGAACTGACCGGGGCGAAGCGCGTACTAAACGCACCCCTCGGTGGGCTACCATCGCGGTTGTGGGAGAGGTTGGTGAAAACGGCAGGTATAACCGAGCAGACGCAATGGGCCGGGTTGGCAAAGCCGCAGTTACATGCCCTGGCGCGGCAGTTGACGGAGTCGGAGTTCGCCGTGACGGGCAAGAGCCTAAACAAGGATGAATTCGTGACTTGCGGGGGCGTGCGGCTGGACGAGGTGGACTTTAAGACGATGGCGAGCCGCGTTTGCCCCGGCTTGTATTTTGCCGGCGAGTTGCTGGACATTGACGGCATCACGGGCGGCTACAACTTCCAGGCCGCTTGGACGACGGGTTGGCTGGCGGGTAATGCGATGGCTGAGCGCCTCGCAGCAAAACAGGTCTGAACGCATGGCCGAAAAAAAAATCATGATTATCGCCGGGGAGCCGAGCGGCGACGCGCTGGCGGCGGAGTTGGTCGAGGCGGTACGCACGGAAGCGCAGTCCCACGGCCACCCGGCGAAGCCGGTGCTGCGCTTCTTTGGCGCGGGCGGGCCGAAGCTGGAGGCCGCCGGCATGGAACTGGCCGTGGATCTGACTCAGCACGCGGTCATCGGACTATGGGAGGTCGTCAAGAACTACGCCAAGTTCCGGCGCATGTTCGCCGACCTATTGGAGTTTGCCGAGGAGCGCCGACCCGAACTGCTGGTGTGCGTAGATTTTTCCGGTTTCAACCGGCGCTTTGCCCGGGCGGTGCGCCAACGCGCAGCGCGCAGCAAGGGCAAATGGAACCCGCGCATCGTGCAATATGTTTCGCCTCAGGTTTGGGCCTCGCGGCCGGGCCGAGCGACAGGAATGGCGGACGATTATGACCTACTGTTGTCCATCTTTCCCTTTGAGAAAAACTGGTATGCGAAACATGCGCCAGACTTGAAGGTTGAATTTGTCGGTCATCCGCTGTTGGACCGGCACGCCGCTTGGCGCGAGCAGCGAGCCCCGACAACTAAACCGGCGGCGCATAAATTTCTCACCGTGCTACTGCCCGGTAGCCGACCCGGCGAACTAACGCGGCATCTTCCACCGATGCTGGAGGCGGCCCGGCGCATTGGGGCAGAGGTGGACAGCGAGTTCCGTGTGGTGTTGCCCTCAGCACAACTGTTACCGGTATTCGCACGGCATTGTCGGCCGTTTGCGATGGATAAAAAAGGACTTCCAGAAATCCAAGTCCCTACGCTCGAGCAAGCGCGCAACCTCGCCCAGCAGGTAGCTCGCGGGCTGGACGTGCAAGTGGGCGGACTACCAGAGACGTTGCGCGCGGCCGACCTCGCCATTGCTTCCACCGGCACGGTGACGATGGAGTGCGCCCTCTTTGAGGTGCCGACTCTCGCACTCTACAAAACCTCGTGGACTACCTACCAGATCGGCAAGCGCATCGTCACGGTCAAGCATCTCGCGATGCCCAACCTGCTTGCGGGCGAAACCGTGTTCCCCGAGTTCGTGCAAGACGCCGCTACGGGAAAGAACCTCGCCGAGGCCGCGCTGGAACTGCTACACAGTCCAGAGCGACGCAAGGAAATCCAGGGTAAGCTCGCCAGTATCATCGCTTCGCTCGGTTCTACAGGCGCAAACAGCCGAGCGGCGAAGGCCATCTGGCAGCTGCTGGATTTCAATTAAGACTGCGCCCAGTCCGTCTCTGAACAGTTAATCAGCTTGGGCCTAAACTCCCTGATGCGCTTGGGGTTTGTAAACCTGCTCGCGAGTTGCACGCCATCAAACTTATCTCGCTAAGTCATGGCCTGCTTTTAGCCGCGTGAATTCCAGCAACATAACCGACTGAAACCAGCTCACCGGGCCGGCGTGTGCTCGACCGGCATCACCGGCAGCCGCCGCCGCTGATACCACGCGACGGCGACTAAATCGTAGAGGCCACGCCACACTCGATTCCACACGCCATACTTCGAGACGCCGGCCACGCGCGGCCGGTGGCTCACCGGAATTTCGCGCACGCGGAAGCCGCCGCCGGCCACGAGGATTGGCAGGAAGCGGTGCAACCCATTAAAGCCAAACACGCCCGCCAATGCCGTGCGCCGGAACACACGCAACGCGCAACCCGTATCGCGAAAATCCGCGCCTAGCGCCGCGCCCCGCGCTGCGCGCGCGATGCGTGACGACACCCGCCGCACGAAATTGTCCTGGCGGTTCTGCCGCCAGCCGCACGCCAAATCGCACGACTCCAACTCGGCGAGCAGGCGCGGCAGATCGGCGGGGTCGTTTTGCAAATCACCATCGAGCGTGGCCAGTAACGGCCGGCTCGTTTGCGAAATGCCCGTCCATAACGCGGCGCTCTGCCCGGCGTTGCGCGTATGCCGGATGCCGCGCACGCGCGGGTTGGTGCGCGCGGCCTCGCAGACCTTCTCCCACGTCGCATCGCGGCTGCCATCGTCAACGAAAACCAGCTCCCAGTCGTTCGGCACGGCGGCAAATGCCGCCGCGACCTCGCGCGCCATCGGCAATACGTTGTCCGTCTCCTCGAAGACGGGGACAATGATGGAGATCGATTCTGGCACGACGCAAATCTAGGCGGTGGACGCACGACGGGGAAGCCAATTGAACGGCGCGCTGCTTGAACTCAGGGCCCCACTGGGATTGCCTACTTTAGCCGAGGTCATTTGCCGCCAATAATGCGAACGCGGCGCAGGGCCTTCGTGCCCGCGGACAGATGCCGGCACGCGCATCACTTCCAAGGCCCGCCCCACAGGACAGCCCAAGCGTATGTCGCGGCTCATTGCATCGTCTTTCACGAGCAAAATTTCGGAAACGAGTTGGAAGGGTTTGCCCTCCCGCCATGCCAGGTGCAAGCCACAACTTCAACCTCCAGTGTCGCAGCCAGAAAATACCTTCGGTGTTCCCCACCGCCCAGCTAACCTGCTTATGTGACGGTCAACGAAGTCATCCAGCGCGGCGCAGAGTTCCTCCAACGGCACGGCGTGGACTCGCCGCGTTTGCATAGTGAGTTGCTGCTGGCTCACGTGCTCAAGGTGCCACGCTTACAACTCTACCTGAACCACGACCGCCCGGTGGCCGAACCGGAACTCAGTGTGGTGCGCGCGCTGGTGCAACGCCGCGCCCAGCGCGAACCGCTGCAACATCTCGTCGGCTCAACTTCCTTCTGCGGGCTGGAACTTACCGTCAGCCCGGCCGCGCTGATTCCACGTCCGGAGACCGAAACGTTGGTGGAACTCGCAGTCGCCGCGCTCAAGCGCTACGGGGCTCCGGAGCCCGGGCTGCTTGACTTCGGCACTGGCACCGGCTGCGTGGCCGTCGCTCTGGCTGCGCAGTGCCCCACGGCGTGCATCCACGCTCTGGATGTATCCGAAGCCGCCCTGGCTCTCGCACGGGCGAATGCTGAGCGCCATGGCTTCATTGGTCGTATTCGGTTTCATCACGGCGACGGCTTCCGCGCCCTGCCAACCGGACTGCGCTTCGACCTCCTCGTGTCGAACCCCCCCTACATCCCGACGGCCGACATCGCAACGCTCCAGCCCGAGGTGCGCGACTTTGACCCGGTCAGCGCGTTAGATGGTGGCGCGGATGGCTTGGATTTTTATCGGCTGCTCGCGCGTGAGGCCCCGTCGTGGTTGAACCCTGGCGGTGGTTTGTTAGCCGAGTTCGGGGACGGGCAAGCGGAAGCCATCGAACGGCTGTTCACCGACGCAGGCTGGACGCGAGCAGCACTCCATCGCGATCTGGACGGTCGCTGGCGCGTGGTCGAAGCGTGGAGAACGGCTTGACTCGCCGCGCAACTCGGTTGCTGATACGCGCCTATGATTCACGTCCTTGCAACCATCGAGCTTCACCCCGGCCAGCGGGACGCGTTCCTGCGGGAGTTTCATACGCTCATGCCGCTCGTCCACGCCGAGCGAGGTTGCCTCGAATACGGCCCGGCGGTGAACTGCCCCACGAGCATCCCGGTGCAAAACCACCTCGGCGACGATACTGTGACCATCATCGAGAAATGGGCCGATGTGCCGGCGTTGGAAGCCCACCTGAAGGCCCCACACATGATGGACTACCGGGGTAAGGTGAAGCTATTCGTGAAGAGCGTGACGCTGCGCGTGTTGCAACCAGCCTAAAGCTTGGCAAACCGCTCTAACTCGACACCCCGCCCGGTTTCACATCATCCCCGCCCGCTTGCGTAGCGCCCACTCCAGTGCCAGCAGGAGCATGACTGCGCCGAACCACCACCAGCTCTGCCAAAGCACCGTTTCGGTTTCCACCACACGGCCTTGGCTCAGGGGCTTAAGTCGCTCAATGAGCGTACCCAGTTCCTCCTCGCGGAAATAGCGGCCACCCGAATTCACGGCGAGCTCGCGGAGTAATGGCTCGTTGCAGTTCAGCTCAGCCAACTCGCCCGTCGCGGCCCGGCGCACGGCGAAACCGGTGCGGGCCTTCATCTCCGTTTCCGGCAGGCCTTGGACGCGCACACGCACTTCGTAATCGCCGTCCGCGAGCGGCGCAGTGCGGGCGCGGTAGACGCCCGTCTCGTTTTCATCAGCGGTGAGCGGGAGCGTGGCGACCTTACGGCCGTCGCGCAGAAGCCACGCCTCGGCCTTCGCGCGCGGCATCGCGCGACCCTGCAAATCGAGGATACGGGTGCGGATTTCAGCCGTCGCGCCCGGCTCGTAGTTTAACGCACCACTGTCCAGCGCGACGTACTTGTCTTGCACGGCGAACGGCGACTCCATCAAAAACCTGGCGGTCTGATTCCAAAACTTCTGGTGGTACAGATCTCCAACCTTGTAGCGCCAACGCCAGGACTCATCAAATGCGAGATACAACACCTTACCCGCGCCGTAACGCCGGAAGACCGCCGCCGCGCTCCGCGTCTCGCCGGCCACGGCCTCCAGCCACGTCTCCGCGCCGGGCAGCGCGCGCACGGGCGCAAGCCAGTGCGGCGAGGGCAGGAACCACCACAGCCGCGCGTTCTCCTGCGGGTCGCTCGTGAGCGTGAGTGGCGTGAGCGAACTGCCCGTGGCCTTGAGCTGAAAGTTCATCGGCACGCCATCTAATGGCCTACCCTCAAAACTCACCGGGAAGAGCGACCCAAGCGCCGACGACGCCAGCAAGGCCATCCGCTCCTGCCGGCCGTCCACGAAGATAACCGCGCCGCCGCGCTGCCCGACGAAGTCGCGAATCCACTCCAACTCATTCGCGCGAAGCTGGTTGGCTGGTAAGTCGCCGAAGACAATCAGATTGTAAGTAAACAACGTTTCACGGTCGGCGGGGAACTGCCCGGCGAGTTTGCCGCGCGGCCACAACTTTTGCTCGCCGCCCGCACCCGCGAGCATCGCATTGACTTCCCAGCGGTCATCGCGCTCCAGCAGGTTGCGGAGGTAACGAAACTCCCAACGCGGCCGGCCATCAAGTAACAGCACTTTCGGGCGTAGTGTGGTCGCGTTCACCCACAAAGCACCGGAGTTATTTGCGCTATCTTTCTCACCCGCCAGCACCGTTGCATCGGCAGTGAAGTGCAGCGGCATACTTGCAAAGCGTAAATCCTTTTCCTGACGCCTCAACTCGTCCGCAACCAATTCCTTCACTGGAAAATCAAACTCCACCGAACGTAAGTGCTTACCATCCGTGGTGAGCTCCTGAGTCCACAGCACACGTCCACCGTGCGCGACGCGCAGCGTGAAGGGTCGACCCGGCGGCATGTCATCCTTCAGTTCCACCGTGCCGCGCACGCGCCCGTCCGCCGCGACGGTCTCGGGGCCTTTGACCGCAAGCACCGCGAGGTCCGGCGGACGCTGCTGCATTCCAACCCCGACGGGAAATACCGGAACGTTGCGTGCGCCTAACAACCGCGCCAGCTCGACAGGCGACTCGCCGGCATTGTGCTGACCGTCGCTGAGGAGAATCACCGCTGTGCGCTCGCCTTCGCGCAGCGCGAGCGCGCGCGTTTTTAACGGCTCGTTTAAATCCGAGCTCATATTTGTCGCCCCGATCGGGAAAGCGATAGGCGGCTTGGGCGGCTCGTTACGCTTGCGCTCGCCGGGCAGCCACACCGGCTCGGCCTTCTTGTCCGCGAGCGCGATGACTTCCAAGTTGTGCTGCGCCGCCAGCCGCTGTGCGACGCCCTCCGTGCTGCCGAGCAACGCGGCTTCCATCCTCTGCCAGCGTGTCAGCGCATCAAATTTCTGCAACGCGGCCAACACGTCCGTCTCGCGCTTTTGCGCAACCGCGAGAGCGTGGTTCGTAAAGGCAACGCGTAATTCCGCTTCGAAGCGTGCGGCGATGACCGACAGCCTCGCCAGTTCGCGTTCGGTGACGTTTGGGTCGCGGCCCACAGCGGCCTCGGCCAGCTTGCGCGATGGCACGGCGAGTTCCGTGTTCAGCTTGGTGACGCTGGCGTTAGCCTGCACCCAGGCGGAGTTACCAACCTTGCCGAGCGACTCGGTTGCATTCGCCGTGTTCGTTGCGAAACCCCGGACGAATTCATGGAACTGCGGCGCAGGGAGGTTCGGCTTCGCGCGCGAGGCGGTTTCTTGGGCGGTGGCTAGCGCGGCGGCTGCGGCGCCAAGGTCAGAGTTGAATTTATTTGTTGCGAGCCAACCAAGCTGCTGCGCGATAAAAAGTTTGCGCGGGAGCTCCATTTCCTGGTCCGTAACGCTCATGCTGGCCGAGGCGTCCACGAATAACAGGATGCGCGCGACCTCACCGATGAGGTTGCGATGGTGCAGCACCGGCCCCGTGAGCATCAGCACGAGCAGTAGCACCGCGAGCGCCCGCAACGTCGGCAACAACCACCGCGCCGCGCCCGCACGCGCCCGCGTCTCGCGCCAGTAAAGCAGCCATGTTGCGACCGCGAGCGTCAGCCCAACGGCCACGCCGCCCCACAACCGCCAGTCGCCACTGAAACGTAGGTCAGTCATGGCGGGAATGCCCAAAGGCCGATGGCCAAATATCCGATAAATAGCCAATAACCAAAAATCTGCCGCCAAACTCGGATTGCATTACGGCATTGGGAATTGCGTATTGGACGTTGGTCATTTGTTCCTCCTGCCAAACCACTGCACTAAAAGCAGCTCGCTAAAGCACAACGCCAGCACGGCCCAAAGCAGCGGCTGCCAGATTTCGCGGCCAAAGCGCCGGTCTTTATCCATCTGTTGGTAGTCGGCGACGGACGTGAGCAGCGTGGCGCCAAGCGACTCCGCCACCGTTTTACGCTCGGGCTCTGTCAGCTGACGCAAATCAGACTCCGTGCGCGCGGTGGTAACAACGAACGGCGTCGGGCCGCCGTCGGGCGCAGTGAACGTGTAAGTGCCGGGGAGGCCGGTCTTAGCGAATTCTACGTAACCCAGCGCGCCGCGACCGGTAATTTCTGCCTCGTAACGCTCGCCGCTTGGAGCAGTGAATTGCGCCTTACGCCCAACGTGCGCGCGAGACACAAATGCGGCCAATGGTTTGCCCACCTCGACGTTGCGCGGCGGCTGGGCTTGCGAGGCGAGGTAAATGACGAGCCGCTGCATCAGCGGCACGAAGACGGGGCGCACGGGGAGGTTGCTCCAGTCAGCGTCGCACGGGACGGCGCATTGCAGCACCCGGCCATCGCCGAGCTTCTTTTCTACAAGGAACGGGTCGGCGGTGCTGAGTTGCGCGAGCGCGGCGAGGCCGGAGTCGGCTTGCTCCGGCCGCGTGCCAAGCTGAAACCAAAGCTTTAGTTCAGCGTCGGCGAGGTTGCCGTTGCGCGCGTCGTTGAAGAGTTCCATCGCAGGATGTGTGAAGGGCTGCAGAACGATTTTCGCGCGTGGCTTCCCTTCCTCGATTCCGCCCGAGAGCGCGGTAAAGGGCAGCGGCAGCAGACCGGCCGCACGCAGCGTGCGATGGTACCAATCCGTGTTGATGCGGTTGCCGGGGAAGACGAGCAAGCCGCCGCCGTTCGCAACAAAACTGGCGAGCGCAGCAACTTGCGAATCAGCAAGCTGGCGGACGTTCGCAAGCACGACGACGCGGGACCTTGACAGTGCGTCGGGCGTGAGGTCGCCGGGCAAGATGACGCGCGGAAGGATGAGGTCGCTGCCCCCGGTCGCGGCCTTCATTGCAGGGGAGAGCGCAAGGTCGAGGTAATCGGTCTCGCCCTTGAGCGGCTCGGAACTGGGGTCACCGTTGACGAGGAGCGCAGGGACTTTTTCCCATACGTTAACGACGGCGGTCAGGGCGTTGTCAGCCTTAAGCGCGTCGGCATCGGCGTGGACCTCGAGCGTGTGAAAGCCGGCAGCATCAAAGGCGTGCGGGAAAAGCACCTGCCGCTGTTCGCCGGGCGCGAGGGCAATCTGTTGCGCGCCGCGCTCGCGACCGTCAGCACGGAAATACACGTGCACGTCGGGCCAGGCGCGCGAGCCGAGATTGCGAAGCGTGGCGCGGACTTGGAGCGGCTGGTTCACACCCAGCGCGAGCTTGGGTAACTCCAACGACTCAACAGCGACATTATCAGGCACCTCAGTACCAACGTGGAGGAGGTTCAAGTGCGGTGGGACCGGCAAGCGTTTCAACACGGCCAACGCGCGCCCGCGGGCCGCCGCTTCACCTGCGCTAAAGCTGACGCGCTGAAAGTCGCTGAGGACGACGAATTCCTTCAGCCCGTGCTGCATCTGCGCGGCGACGTTGGCGGCAAGTTCGAGCGACTCAGGGAAATTCGCCGCTCCATAGGTGGCTTCGAGTTGCGCGAGTGCCTTCGTGACGCGGACAGCGTCAAGCGTCGGCGCTTCGAGCAGTTGGCTGGGCGTGCCACCCATTAAGATGACCGCGACATCGGAGCCGGAGCCCGCCTGCTCAATGAGTTTCACTGCAGCTGCCTTCGCTTCCACGAAATTCGCCGCTGCGCCCGCGCCGGCAGACATTGAGTAAGAGTTATCGAGCAGGATGACGAGCGAGGTCTTCGCGCCGCCGAGCAGCGCGCGCATACTGGTTAGAACTGGTCGGGCCATGCAGAGCGCGAGCAACACCGGGATGAGGCAGCGCACGAGCAGCAGAAGGAGTTGCTCGAACTTAAGCCGGCGCGTGTGCGCCTGAAACGCGGCATCGAGCAGGTGCATCGCGCCCCACGGCACGACGCGTGGACGGGAGCGATTGAAGAAGTGCAGCAGCACCGGAATGGCCGCCGCCGCCATGCCGCCAAGGAGAAGGAAATTAAGGAAAGTCATGGCTGCCGGAATATGACCAGACAAAACGACACGATGCCGGCGGAGCCCAAATGCGTCGTGGAGTCGGATTGAGATCTCTTGGCCGCACCCGAGCGGGCAATAAATTGATGGTCACGAGCCTCAGTCATTGGGCGTTTCATTGCGCCATCCTCCGCGTCAGGTACTGCGCCAGGGCTTCCGCATAAGGTTGGTCCGTGACCATTTGCACGAGGTCAATATGGTGGTGATGACAACCTTTGGTCAGCTCGTCCTGAAATTTCGCCAAGTTGTCGAGGTAAGCAGCGCGAAATTGCGCGGGGTCAATCATCCGGTGCTTGCCGGGTTGCTCCAACGACTCAAAGCGTGTCCAGTGCGTGAAGGGGAAATCTAATTCGTCACGGTCGAGGATTTGGAAAAGAAGAATCTCATGTCTGGCGTGGCGGAAGTGCGCGAGGGCTTTCAGTAGTTCCTTCGGATCGCCGAAGCAGTCCGAGAGCACGAGGAGCAAGCCGCGCCGTTGAATGCGTGGCACGAGGTCGTGGAAGACGCCACCGAGGGCGGTCTCGCCGCCCGGCTGTGCGGCCTGAAGTTCGTCCAGCAACACGCGCAGATGCGGCACGCTGGAACGCGGCGGGATGTAGCGGCGGATTTTAGTATCAAAGGTGACCAGGCCCACGCTGTCACGCTGCTGGAGCATGAGGTAGGCGAGTGCGGCGGCAAGGCGGATGGCATAGTCGGCCTTGGGCGCGCGGCCCACGCCCGCGTAACGCATGGAGCCGCTGAGGTCGAGCAAGAGCGTGGCACGTAAATTGGTTTCCTCCTCATATTCACGGACGTAATAACGGTCGGTCTTGCCAAACACCTTCCAGTCGAGCCGACGGATTTCGTCGCCCTGCACGTATTGGCGATGCTGGGCGAATTCGACGCTGGTCCCCTTGTGCGGCGACTTGTGTAAACCGGAGAAAAAGCCCTCGACCACCAGTCGCGCAACGACTTGGAGGTTTGTGACTTTCTGTAGCTCGGTCGGCGTGAGGAAGTCGGATACGTTGGACATGAAGGGTTGGCTGAAGCCGACGATGGGTCATTCAGTTCGCCGCATCCAAGAAGAAACAAGCCGGCGCTCGTGTCGGTGAACAGAAGCGATGAACCAAGGATACTTTTGACCCAAGGCTTGGTCTCCGTTGGGCCTAGCGTGCCCAGAGGGCGAAAAAACAATCGCCACTCGTGCTTGAAAGCCAAGGTTGCAACTAAGATCAGGCATCACCAGTTTACCCGCTAGAGGGAATCACCGTTCAAGAACACACGCTCCGAAACGAACAATGCTGCCAGCCCATGGCAGCCTCTCGATTTTATGAAATAGCATTGGTTGATCGTTCTAGTGACATGCTGCGCGAACAGAAAACAGGCTACGCTCAAACCACGGCCAACTAGGAGCTTAAGCGCGCCCGCCTGATTATCGTCAGCTGGCCTCATAGGGAAACCCTTCCACACTGCCACCCGCCCGGCAAATACAGTCCGCGTTGGAGAGTCACCTTAAATTATAGTGCCGTAAAAAAAGAGCGAGCGTGGCACTGCGTAATACTCACCTAGATTAAAAACGAGCACAGACGCAAGCCCACCTGTGATCACCTTGAATCAGCGCAGATATTCGGGGCTTAGAGGTCGAAACGCGGAACCTGAGACCCTAGTTCGTTCAGGGAAGTGGCGGCTGCGGGCCGGCGCCGGGCGGCAGCGGCGGGAACTCGATGACCACTCTTCGCCATGCGGCGCGCTCCGTCTCGGACATCTTCTGCCACTGCTCCGCATTCGCGTAAAACCGCGTCTGCTCGGCCTGCGTCATCTGGCTAAGTTGCCGAAGCGCCGTCATGCAAGCGGCGCGTTCCCCGGTGGTGAGCTGGGCAAACTGATCCAGCGTGCGCTCCGCCGCTGCGCGCTTTGGCTCGGGCAGCGCGGCTACCACACGCGTCTTGGCGTTATCGTCGAGGCGGAAGTAGTACGTAAAGCTGTCGAGCAACTGCTCACGCTGCTGGGCGTCGAGAGTCTGCCAATGGGCGACGTTGTCCGGCACGCGCGGCTCCAAACCGGGCGGCAGCGGCGGGAAGGCATTCGGCACATTGGGCCGGGTGATGGCTTGGAGGAGCCGCTCGTTGGTCAGGATTTCGCGCTGAATCTGGGCAGGCAGCTTGTCCCAAGCGGCGAGCCGCTCTTCAACCAGCGGTCGGAAGCTCTCCGGCACAACCGCGAGCTGCGCGGCCCGCGTCAGGGGAATAGTCGTGAGCAACGGCCGCAGATGATAATGCAGCTCGGTAGCGCGCAATCGAGCCTCGCGCTCGGCGGGGGCGAGGGCATCGTATTCGCGTAGGCGCGTAGAGAGTACCTCACGCACACGGGCAGGCTTGGCGGCCAACTCGGTAGCACGTGCATCGGAACGCATGGCCAGCAGGACGCGGAAAGCGGTGACGGGGCTGCGCCCGGCGGTGGATGCCGGTTCCGCCGCACCGATGAGCAGCGTTGTCAGCAGCAGAGCGATGAGTTGCAAGGCACGTCGCATGGTCAACGATCTCCCTCGAGCGCAGCCAGAAGTTCCACGTCGGCACTCACAGAGTTAAGCCGACGGATGGCCTCAAAGTCCTTGAGCAGCGCCACGCTGGGAACGCCGGCCAACTCTGTCACCTGCTCAACACCGCGTGCGACTTGCGTGGGTTCACGCCTGCTCGCATATCGGTGATACGAGCCGATTCCGAAAAGCAAGAGGACAGCAAGGATGGAAAAGGCGGTCTCCAAGCCAGGCAGGCGAAAGATCGGCCGGAAAGACCACCAGCGCTGACGCGCACACTGGGCGTGCTGCTCATTTGTCACGATGTCCTGCCAAACGCGGGCTTGGAAGTTCGAGGATGGGACGGGCGAGGGCAGTTCGCGCAGCGCACGAGCGAGGACCACTTCCGTGCGCCAGAGCTCGCGGTCGGCAGGGTGCGCGGCTAGCCATTGGTCCAGCCATAGGTGTTCCTCCCGCGTCAGCGGGCGTTTGTGCCGGAGAGCGAGGAGTTCTTCAAACGTCACGGCGTTCATATCGGCTGTTGGGTTCATAACCGGGTTGGCGCAAAAGTTGCGGGCTCTGGTTGCGGTTTGTGTCACTGCCGCCGGGTGCTTCCGAGGCAGGCGCAAGACACGCTTTGCAATAGGCCATCGCGTTCATCATCGATCCTCTTCCGTCTCGCCTACTTGCCATTCCCCGGTAAGCAAATACGGCTTAAGGCGCGCCCGGAGCGTCTCGCGGGCGCGGTGGATAAGGGACTTCACGGCGGACAACGAACAATCCAGCACCTCGGCGATGTCCTCGTAAGCCAACTCATCACGCTGCCAGAGCACCAGCGCAGTGCGCTGATTCTCCGGCAAGGCGGCGACCGCCTCCGCAACCTTTGCTTCTAGCTCGCCGCGCAGGAGCTTATCTGGTGCAGCAGTAGCGCGGCCGTCTTCCAACCCGTGCCCTCGCGGCTCGTCGGTGTTTGCGTGAGCCGGCGCGTCGAGCGACTCGGCCGGGTGCCGGGAGCGGCGACGAAATTCGTTGAGGCACAAATTGCGGGCGATGGTGAACAGCCAGGTGGAAAATTTCGCCGAGGGCTGGTAACGCGCAGCAGATTTCCAAACCTGAACGAACACCCCTTGCGCGAGATCCTCCGCTTCGCTTGCGTCGGGCAGCAAGCGGTAGACGAAGTTGAGCACTGGTTGTTGATACTTGGCGATTAGCTCCTCGAACGCCACGCGGTCGCCACGCTTCACGCGGAGCATGAGCGCAGCATCGGGGTCAGGAGCGACGGGCATTTGAGCCGACGATACCAAACACCGTCACGCGGGTGAAGCCTTGCTGAGGCAGCCGAAATTCCGCTCGCGGTATTGCCACACCGCCGAGCGCCTACTCCAAGCCACCCACTTATGTCAAAGCGTACCGAGGGCGATAGCGGCGAGGGCGTCATCCCTTTCCTTGCACTTGGGAATGAAGTCCAACGCGCGAAGGAAACGGGCTTTGTCCGGGCCGCTCGTCTTCGCGTCGAGGACGAATTGCGCGAGCAACGGCGCGGCAGCAGGGACGCGACTGCGCCAGACGATGTCGCGCCCGGCGGGCGTGTTCCAGTTCGCGCCGGCGGCATTCTTCCAGGCGGCGAAGCACGCGGCTTCATTGCGGTCAGCAGCAAGCCCAAGGGCTTCGAGATACCAGCGGTCCTGGCCGTCGTGAGCCTGCGCAAGTTTCGCCCACAGTGCGGGAGCGTCGGCCGATTTGCTGTGGCGAAGGGCCACGGCGCATTCGCGGCGGACGGCGGGCGAGGTGTCACCCACGAGTTGCGCAGTCGCGGCGTGGGTGTCGAGGTTGTAACGGCGGGTGGCGCGCAAGGCAGTGATGCGGATGTCCGCGTCAGCGTCCTTGAACGCGACGGCGAGGTGAGCTTTGCCGGAGGGTAACTGCGCAAGCAACCACAGCGCGCGGGCGCGAAGCCGGGCGTTGTCGGACTTGTAGAGCTTGAGCAGTTCGGCTTCGGCTTTCGCGCCGCTGTTCTTCAAGGCGGTGTAGCCGAGGTAGCGGGCGGTGAGGTTCGGGCTTTTCAACGCAGTCACCGCACCGGCGGGCGAGGCGAGGTCGAGCTTCGGCATGGTGTATTTTTCCGCACCGGGCACGGTCACACGGAAGACCCGGCCGCGCGCGAGGTCGCCCATCGCGTGGCCGCCAACGCCAGGATCATACCAGTCACCGACAAGCAACGAGCCATCGGGCGCGACGCACACATCGGCCGGGCGGAACCACTTATCGCGCGTTCCGGTAAGCACGGGCGCGATGCTCGCGGTGTACCCGGCGCCGGCGGTCTTCACGGGATACGCGCGCACGACGTTCGGACCAGCGTCGCAGTGAATGACCTGGTTGCGGAAAGGTGCGGGGAGCAAGTCGCCTTCATAGACCGTGATGCCCGTGGGTGAGCCTTGGCCGGTGACGAGCAACGTGGGCATGACACCGGGGTCATGCATATGCCAGTGGTAAA
>Ga0194117_10002267_pt1 | contig 20779 bp, 17 predicted proteins | sample TA2MahsurfametaG_FD_160579 | JGI IMG/M metagenome (GOLD analysis project Ga0194117, IMG submission 160579) | Freshwater microbial communities from Lake Tanganyika, Tanzania - TA2015009 Mahale N1 surface | ecosystem: Environmental > Aquatic > Freshwater > Lake | place: Tanzania: Lake Tanganyika...
AAAAAACGCCGGGTTTGCCCGGTATGTCGCAGCCATCAGTACCGCGATGGTTGACGCCGGTTCCGCCGGGGGGCGCACCTCGACCTTCAGCTTTTTCTACCAGGGGCCGGCCGTGAACACGGACCCGTCGCGGCCCTTACTGACCGCCGACGAGGCGCTGCCCATCCTGTTCGACTGGTTCTTCGCCAACGGCGGCACCAGCCGTGCCCCTCGCAGCGCTCCGAGCATTCCCGGCGTGACCACGCGGGTTGGTGATGGCCTGCGCGCTCCCAACAGCAACGAGTTCATGCTGGGTCTCGCCCGGCAGATCGGCACACGTGCGACCCTGCGCGCCGATGTCGTTCACAAGCGCTATGCGGATTTTTACGGCGATTTCCGTGACCCATCAACCGGCAAGGTGACTGATCCCACCGGTCGCACCTATGACCGCACCATCGTCCGCAACACCGAACTGGCCAATCGCTCGTACACCGGACTGGTGACGCAGGCAAGCGTCCGCGGTGGTGAGGCATGGTCACTCGGGGCGAACTATACCCTCTCGTGGCAGCGCGGAAACTTTACCGGCGAAAACGAAGGCAGCGGCCCGCTGCGGTTCGGCGGGAGCGACCAACCGGAGTACATCCGGGAGGCCTGGAATTTCCCGACAGGTTACAACCCCGGTGATCAGCGCCACAAGGTGCGGGTGTGGGGCAACTATCGCCTGCCGATCGCCGAACGCCTCGGACTGTTTGATCTCGGAGCATTGCAGCGGTTCGATTCCTCTGACGCGTCAAGCGCCGACGGGTCGATCGATCCTCGGACGTTTGTGACCAATCCCGGGTATGTGACGACCCCATCGACCGTCACCTACTTTTTCGGTCCACGCGGGGCACAGCGGTACGATGCCGTGTCGCGCACCGACCTGTCGCTGCTCTACACGCTGCCGCTCGAGCGCGTCGGTCGCGCCCAGGTGTTCTTCCGGGGAATCGTCACGAACGTCTTCAATCAGTCGGCTCAGGTGTCTGGGAACGAAACAATTCTGACCCGCACGAACGACGGACGCTATCAGCTGTTCAATCCGTTCACGACGCTGCCGGAGCGGGGCGTTCATTGGGAATACGGTCCGCTCTATGGACAGCCGACGGGCGTGGGTGACTACCAGGCCCCGCGCGAGTTTAATTTCTCAGTCGGCATCCGCTTCTGATACACGGCGTGCCCGGGTCCCGCGAAGGGACTCGGGGCGTTCACCGCGGCCTCTTCGCATCCCGCGGAGTCGCACGGTCGAGCGCGGCCAGTGCCTGGTGCGCGGGGGTGTCGCCGCGGGGGCTACGGGGCAGCCGGCATCGCCCGGGCAATCAGGGTGACTGCCAGTGCGCATCCGCTCTCGCGGCTGGCGCCTGCGCACTGCCGGGGGCCGTCGGTTCCTCAGCGAACAGGAGCCACTGCGCTCTCGCATGCACCACGGCGCTCCCGCTCGCGGCTCAGTTCCGCGAGCCCGGCTGCAGATCGAGTCGCATCAGCAAGTCGTCGAGATCGGCCAGCGTGCCCTCATCGACCGCAGCAAACGGCGCCCGCGCGCGCGGCGACGACAGCACGCCTCGGCGGTGATAAATGTGCTTGCGCAGGGCGAGGTTGATGCGCGGCTGGTTTTCAAACCGAATCAGCGGGCAGTAGCGATAAAAAATCGTCGTCGCCGCATCGCGATCGCCTGACATCCACGCGCGATAGATGGCGACGAGGATTTCAGGGAAGGCAACCCGGTCATTGTGCCCGCCGCGCCGTGCCGCAGTTCCTCGAGGAACATCATGCCGCCCAGGCCGCCGAAGATGGTGATGTCGGGGTTGGCTGCCCGCACCTGACTCACCTTCATCGGCGAGGGCTCGTCTTCCAGCTTGAGATACGCCAGCCGCGGTGTTGCCACACCGAGACCGGCAATGAGCTCGACACTCATCGTGATGCCGCCAACGGCCGGGGGAAAGTCCTGCACCACCACGGGAATGTCGATGGCCTCGGCCACGGCGAGGTAGTGCCGCATGAGTACACTGTCATTCGTGCGCGCCAGCTTCGGTGCGGCCACCATCACCGCCGCGGCGCCCATCTCCTGCGCGCGACGGCTGAGCGCAATGCATCCATCGGTGCCCGCATGGGTGGTACCGACGCAGATGGGGAAGTCAGCCCCCGCGGCCTCTATCGTCAGGGCCATCACCTCGTCGCGTTCACGTTCGGTGAGCTTGTCGGCCTCCCCCAGCACACCGAGGATGGTCATGCCGTTGACGCCCGCCGCACGCGTGAACTCGGTGAGTCGCGTGACGCCGTGACGGTCTACCTGTCCGTCCTCGTGGAACGGGGTGGGGGTGATATTGAACACGCCAGTCAGCTGATCAGTCATAGGAGGATTCCTGCAACATCACGATGACGACGCCATGGAGAGGCTGGTATCGGGTCGCACGAAGCGCCCGTGGCCGGGCAGGCCTGCCAGCGTGCCGTCGCGTACGACGATCCCGCCCCGCACCACCGTGTGCACCACGCGGCCGTGCATCGTGAGGCCGTCATAGATGCGCATGTTGCCGCGCGAGCGTGTGGCGGCTTGCCGATGGTCATATGTCCAGGACGCCTCCGTGTCGACGATGGTGAAGTCAGCGTCGGCGCCGGGGGTGATGCGGCCCTTGGCGCCAAGGTGGAAGAGTTCGGCGGCTCCGGACGACAGCAGCCGCGCCACCTTGGGCAGGGTGATGCGGCGTTCATGCACGCCGGTCAGCATCAGCGGCACCAGCACCTCGAGCCCGCACAGCCCCGGTGGAGCCGACGAGATCGGGTCATGCCCGCGCTGCTTTTCGTCATCGAGAAACGGTGAGTGATCAGTGCCGATACAGGCGACGAGTCCGGCGGCCACACCCTGCCACATGCCGAGTCGTTCGGCGTCTGATCGCAGCGGCGGATTGCACTTGGCGAAGGCCCCGAAGCGGTCGAGTGCGTCGTCCGTAAAGAACAGATATGGCGGGCAGGTTTCCGCGGTGGCGTCTATGCCGCGCGCGCGCGCGCCGGCCACCAGCTGCAGCGTGCGGGGGCTCGACACATGCACGACCTGCACCTTCGTGCCGAGCGCTCCGGCCAGAGCGAGCACCATGGCAGCCGACACTTCTTCAACCAGCGCCGGGCGACTCAGTGCGTGGGCGCGTCCGGTCGTGTGCCCCGAGGCTTCGACCTGTCGGGTGAACGAGGCGGCCATGCCGGCATGCTCGCAGTGAAACGCATGGCGCAGCCCTGTGCGGCCCACGGCGCGCATGACGTCGACGAGCAGGGCCTCATCGGTGCACCAGAGCCCGCGGAATTCATCAAGCCGCGTCGGCGGCGGCGGCTGCAGAAACGTCTTGAAGGCGACCGCACCGACCTCGGCCTGCGAGGCGATCTCGTCGAGGTTCTCGTGACCTGCGCCGCCGTAGAGGGCATAGTCGGTGTACGCGTGCGGTGCCATCAGCGCAGCACGTTGTGCCAGCGAGGCCCCCGAGTTGGCCGGCAGTCGCGCGATGGGCATTTCGAACAGCGTGGTAATGCCGCCCAGCGCTGCGGCGGCGGTACCCGACGCGAAGTCTTCCCGGGCATCGATGCCGGGATAGCGCGTGTGCACGTGCGTGTCGATCACGCCTGGCAGCACATGCAACCCCGGCACCGCCAGCACGGTGTCAGCGGTGGCCGTGGCGCCGGCACTCCCCGAGGGCAGCAGGGCCACGGTGCGGCCGTCACGCACGGCCACATCGGCGGCGTGGCAACCCTCGGCGGTCACCACCGTTCCGCCCGTCAGCAGGAGGTCGCAGTGCAGGGAAGCCATGGCGGGTGAACCTGCGCCGGGTGCGATTACCGAGGCGACGTGAGCAGGCCCCTGATACGGGTATTCTGCGGATCGTCGCGGAAGGTTTCGAACTCGAGCGTGTAGCCCTCGGGGTCGTAGGCCGTGAACCCGCGAATCGGCAGCGACTTGCTGTCGGCGAGCGGGCTCCGCATCCGCACGCCGCGGCTGGTGAGCCAGGCGTACCACGCATCGACATCCTGTGTCACAAACGCCACGGCGACCGGCTTGGTCTCGGAGGCGCGGTGCATGCCGCGGCTTTCATCGACGAGGCCGATGAACGACGTGGGCGAGGTCTGATACACCTTGGCCCAGCCCTGGTCGACCGTCAGTGTGAGCCCCAGGGTGTCCTGGTAGAAGCGCATCGCCGAGGGAATGTCCTTGTAGTAGAGCCACGTGATGCTGCCCTGCGCGAGCGTCCCAGGTCGCGCCGGTGTCTGCGCCTGCAGTAGCGTCAGGGGGATGCCTGCCAGCAGAGTCGCGAGGATGAACGGAATGAGTTGTCGCATCGGAAGACCTCCGTGAGATTCGTGCACGACCGTGTGGGCGCCATTGTAGCCGTGCCCGTCGCCGAAGCGTCACGCTGCGCCAGTCGGATCGCGATACGATGCCTCTGGACGTTCTCTGTGCCCGCCTCCACACAGGCCTTCATCTCCCGCATCGCCACGGCGGTGCCGCCGCACGACGGGCATGCGCTGTTTGTCGGATTCCTGCCGCAGCTCATTCACGACCCGCGCCACCTGAAGATCGTCCAGCGCCTCGCCAGTCGCGCGCAGATTGCCCATCGGTACTCGGTGCTGTCGGCAGCCACCGAAGGACCGGCCCTCGATGCCGACGGGTTCTATCAGCCGGGCCACTTTGCCACCACGGCGCAGCGCATGCGGCGCTATGCCGTCTCGGCACCCGCCCTCGCCGAACAGGCCGTGTCTCAGCTGCTTGAGGGTGACGACCGCCAGCGCATTACCCACCTCATTGTGGCGTCGTGCACCGGATTCGCTGCGCCTGGTGTTGACCTCGAACTGCAGACCCGCCTCGGGCTGCGTTCAGATCTTGAGCGCACCGTGATCGGATTCATGGGCTGCTACGCTGCGTTCAATGCGCTCAAGCTCGCCTCGGCCATCGTGGGAGCTCGGCCCGATGCACGGGTCGTGGTGGTGTGCGTCGAACTCTGCACCCTGCACCTGCGCGACGACCCGGCACCCGAGAAGGTGCTCGGCTTCCTGCAGTTCGCTGATGGATGCGGCGCCGCGCTGGTGACAGCCGACCCCGGCGGGCTGCGGCTCGACCGCTTCCGCTGCGAAGTGGTGACCGAGGCCCGCGATCTCATCTGCTGGACGATTGGCGATCACGGCTTTGACATGGTGCTGTCACCCGATGTGCCGCAGGCACTCGGCCGCGTGCTGCCCGGCGTGCTTCCCCATCTGCTGTCAGATGAGGCGCGCGCGGGGGTGCGGCACTGGATGATTCACCCCGGTGGCCGCAGCGTGCTTGATGCGGTGGAAGAGGCACTGGCCCTCGAGCCGCAGGCGTTGACGCTGTCACGCCGTGTGCTGCATGACTTCGGCAACATGTCGTCGGCCACCATCCTGTTCGTGCTGCAGTCATTGCTCGATGCACCGGTGGACGATGGGCCCGGGGTGGCGATGGCGTTCGGCCCGGGGTTGACGGTGGAGAGCCTGCAGTTCACGCGGATGGTGCGCGCCGCATGCTGATGCAGGCACGGTCGGCAGCTGCCGAGCTGATGGATGGCGACGACTACTCACCCGAGGAGTTTGCAGAGACCCTGCGCCATCTGGCCCGCATCAATGTGCTCACCCGCGGCTACCAGCCCACCCTGGCGGCGCTCGACCGCGTGGTGGCGACCGGAGCGGTGCCTGCCGATCGCCCGCTGACGGTGCTCGACATCGGTTGTGGTTTCGGCGACACGCTGCGTGAGGTGGCGGCATGGGCGCGTCGACGCCGAGTACAGGTCGCCCTGACAGGCGTCGACCTGAATCCGCTCTGCTGCCAGCTGGCCGAGGGGGCCACCGATGCGCGTGATGCCATTACGTGGCGGGTGGCCGATGTCTTCGCACTTGAACCGGATCCCGTCGACGTGGTGATGTCGGCGCTCTTCATGCATCACCTCAGTGATGCCGGTGTCGTCCGCGTAATCCGCTGGATGCGTCAGCATGCGCGCGTGGCCGCATTCATCAACGACCTGCATAGGCACCCGCTGGCCTATCACTTCATCCGGCTGACGACGCCGCTCTTCAGCGGCAATCGCCTGATCTGCCACGACGCCCCGGTCTCAGTCGCGCGGGCCTTCACTCGGGCCGAGTGGGAGCGGTTGTTGGCCGAGGCTGGCGTTCCAACGGGCACGGCAGCGATCCACTGGCACTGGGCCTTTCGCCACGGCGTGTACATCGATACACGACTCTCACCACAGGACCTGACGGCGCGGGAATGAGTGAGCAGGCGCGGCGTGCGGGTGTCGTCGTCGTGGGTGGAGGCCTCGCTGGAGCCATGGCGGCCGCACACCTTGCGCGGGCCGGCGTGCCCGGCATCGTCTTCGAGCAGTCGCTGCAGCCGCAGCCAGCGGTATGCGGCGAGTTCCTGAGCTTCGAAGGGGCGGCACTCGTGCGTGAGATTGGCGCAGACCTGCCGCAAGAAGCCCACGCCATCGACACTGTTGCGGTGCATGGGCCGCGGCACACGCTGATCTCGCGCCTGCCCGAGGGAAACCTCGGTGTGTCGCGGATGCGGCTCGACGAAGCGCTGCGGCTGCGTGCCGGGCAACTGGGTGCGGTCATCCATCGCGGTGTCACCGTACATCGCCTCACGCCGCTCGACGACTCGGGGACGCTCGTGCAGACCAGTGGGGGTGACTGGCAGGCCGACGCCGTGATTGTGGCGACGGGCAAGCGCGACCTGCGCGGTGTGACCGCGCGCGCGCGCACGCACGAGGTCGTGGGCGTGCAGCTGCATGTGAGCGTCGCTCCGCAGGTGCGCGTGCGCATGCACAGTCGTGTGTCGCTGTGGGTGGGCGAGGGGGCCTACGGAGGTGTGGCACTCGTCGACGACACCACGCTCAACGTCTCGTGCGTGATCACGCCACAGGCAGCCCGCACGCACGGACTGTGCGCCGCCGACCTGATGCCGGCACTGATGCAGTCGCATCCGGCCGCCGCACGTGTGCTCGCCGAGATCGTGTGGCCTGCGGTGAAGATGATGGCGGTGGCACCGGTGCCCTACGGCTATGTGCGTCCGGTACCGCCAGGCGCCGGACTCTGGTGTGCCGGCGATCAGCTCGCGGTGATTCCCTCGCTCACTGGCGACGGTATGACGATGGCCCTGGCGAGTGGGCGTAAGGCGGCGATGGCGATCGTGGAGGGCTGGAGCGCGGGGCCTGCAGTGTCACGTTCACGTAACGTCGATGCCCGAGGCCTTCGGGGAGACCGCCTGCGCCCTGCGGCCGAGCGCTATCACACGGACATGGTGCAGGCGTGTGGCCGGCAGGTGCGTGTGGCGGTGCGGCTGCAGCAGCTATTCGCACGTCCGCGGGTGCTGGACCCCATGCTGCGCCTAGGTGCGTGGTTGCCGCCCGTGGTGCCGCTGCTGGTGCGCGCGACGCGTGTGCCGCGGGCACTGCGTGCCCCGGCAGCTCCTGCCGCTTGCCGTGTGGCGTGAGTGTTCCAGGGCCGCGCTCACAACTGTTCTGTGTAGACGGACGTCAACGCATAAACCATCTTGTGGAATGCGTGTGCAGTCACCGCCAATGTCGAACACAGGAGGTTCGACATGAGCTCATGCAATCGTGTGCTTGCCGGTGCCTTCGTTCTCGTCACCCTGACACTGGCTCCGGCAGCCCCCGCGTCGGCTTCGTCGATGGATCAGGTCGCCACACAGGCGCGCGGCTGACGTCCTCCACCCCCCAAACGCACCCGTCCCCTCGGGCGGTGTCCCTGACATTCAGGGGCGCCGCCCGTGTCCTTCGCGTGGCGCCGGCCTGCGACGTCTCTGACTTGACGCGGGCCATCGTCGCCCGATACCGTCATCGCATGTTCCCTCTCTGGCGCCCGCCCTCGGCGCTGGCCGCGCTTGGGCTTTTCCTGGCACTATCCGTGGCCCCGGCCCACGCCCAGTCGCAGGGCGAACCCGACAGTCAGACCGCCTGGGGCGGCATCTTCACCAGCGCCCAGGCCAGCACGGGCGCGACGCTGTACAGCGGCCGCTGCAGCAGTTGTCACCGCAGTGATCTCAGCGGCGGCAACGGACCCGCGCTCACGCTCGGCGGCTTCGGCGCGTCATGGGAAGGTCAGCCCCTGTCTGCCCTCGTATCCCGCATCCAGTCGACGATGCCGCCGACCGATCCGGGCAGTCTCACCGACGCACAGGCCGCCGCGATCGTCGCGCATCTGCTGCAGCGGCAGGGCTATCCCGCAGGCAGCACCACGCTGAGCGCCTCGTCGTCGAGCCTGTATCGCAGCCATCGACTCTCGCCGCTGACCTGGACTGCGCCCGCCGCCGGCAATCAGAAATCCATCGCGGTGACGGCCTCCGATACCGGCCACAGCTGGTTCGTCACTCAGCTGCCGTCGTGGTTGTCCTCGTCGGTTTCCGGAGCGACTGGCAGTGGCACGACGACAATCATCGCGGCGCCCAATACCTCGGGGGCCACGCGAACAGCGACCATCCTGATCGCCAACCGCCCCCTGAGCGTGACGCAGGAGAGCACGGGCTCGTCCTCGGTACCATCAGTCCCGAGCAACGTCGCAGCCGCCATCGTCGATCAGCTCGTGACGTTCACCTGGACCGCACCAGTCGCCGGGGCCACGCCGACGCGCTACCGCATAGAAGCGGGCACCACTGCCGACAGCTTTCCGGTGATGCTGGATGTGGGGGCCGTCACGACGCACGCCGTTCCCGGCGTGCCGTTCGGGTCCTATGTCGCCCGCATCCGCGCGGGGAACGATGCTGGATTCGGCGAGCCATCGGTGGCCATCCCCGTGGTGGTGACCGCCATCTCGCCCGGCACGCCCCGCAATGCCCTCGTCACGGTCACCGGGTCGACCGTGCGCTTCACCTGGGACGCCCCTGCGTCCGGCAGTACGCCGACCGGCTACCTGATCGAGGCTGGGCTGCAGGCCGGGCGCACCGATATCGGCCCGATTCCCTGGACCACGCGCGTGTTCGAGGCGGGCAACGTGCCCGACGGGCGCTACTTCCTCCGCGTGCGTGCCGTCGCCGGCAGTACGCCCGGTGCGGCCACCGCAGATGTCGTAGCCGATGTGGTGCCCGATCTCAGACCGCCCGGAGCTCCGGCCGCGCTTGACGCGACCGTGGCCGGACGCACAGTGACCCTGCGGTGGACAGCCGCGACCGGCGGTGCCCCTGCGTCGGTCTATGTGCTGGAAGTCGGCTCGTCGAGTGGCGCAAGTAATCTCGTGCCAGGGCTCGATCTGTCCGCGTCGCAGACCAGTCTGCTGGCGCCTGATGTGCCGTCAGGGCAGTACTTCATCCGAGTGAGGGCGCGCAGCGCGGCCGGCGTGCTCGGCCCGCCGTCTCCTGAGGTGCTGATCAACGTGACCGGCAGTCACTGAGCACGCATGACGAGCGGAGCCTCGCGCAGACGCTTGACCGTAAACGGCGCGACGGCTACGTGCCGGACGTGGCCTGCACCAGTACCTGCAGTTCGGGAATGTGCCAGTTCCAGGTGCGCATCGATGTCGTCTGCCGCAGACGCACGTCTCGCACAGGGTGCGGCGGCATCGGGAACCGCATGACGGGCCGACGCGGTGCCGAGACCATCGCCTCGAGAATGGTCGGCACGACCGAGCCGTCGAACACGGTGTCGGTCGTGCCGTTGGCGGCCACGGTCTCGATGATGAGGTGACGCGGATAGTTGGCAGTCTCGACCGGGACGTCCATCAGCACAGCCTCGAGCGTCCGCGGACGCGACAGCGTGACGGTCACTGACTCGTTGCCGCGCTGGGCATCGCCGCTGAGCCAGCGTGTCATCGGATTTCCGTCGAGCATGTCCTTCACCCGGTCGGGCCTGTGTGACGTCGTCACCGTGAAGTCGGATGCTGCCACCAGCGGGACGACCTCGGCGGATGGGGAAGGCACCTGCGTCTCGGGATCCCTCAGCGCGAATGCCGTGAATGTTTCCCCCTCCCACACATCCGCCACCTGCGAGGCAGCCGGCCGCAGGTCAGGCAGCAGTGGCGCATCGCGCCGCACCACCACGATGCGCACGCCGATGCGGGAAAGGCCCTCGAACAGCGCCGGCCATTCCCCCGGGCTCAGGGCCGGGCTGCCTGGGCCGCCGACGAAATCCTGCAGCGCCGAGCCGTATCCGCTGTAGCCGTTGACGACGCGGCGTCTGTGATCGAGCGACGCCATGAGTGCCGGGAGGTTTCGGGTCCAGCCGTCGCGGCTGGCATACATCGGCCACTCGAGGACGGCACCGGGCGCCTGCATGGCCATCCAGCGCGTCAGGGCCGTGCGTTCACCGGACGGCGGATCGACGACATGGATGGTCACCGGTCCGCCGTAGCCGTCGTGCAGCAGTCCCAGTACCAGCAGCAGGCAGATGCCCCCTCGCAGAGCCGGTGATCCGAGGCGATGCAGCAGCCCGGCTGCTCCGAAGCCGGCCAGCACGCACAGGGCGAGCGAAACGACGACGGCCATGCGCGCGGGCACCCGCAGGCCTGCCAGTCCCGGCACATGGGTCAGCAGCCATCCGTACGACGAGTGATGCAGCCCCATCGACATCCACAGTGCAACGGCGAGGAGCACCACGTAGGTCAGCCGACGACCCCGAGTGCCGGCAGATGCGGCTGGATCGGGCACGGGCCACACGGCGCCGAGGCCCCCCAGCAACGCCAGCAGCAGCACGACGCCGCCTGGAAACAGTGTCCGTTCCGCGGCGCCTCCGGCGATGACACCTGGCCAGGTCGCCATGTCCGGAAGCGCCCGGCGATAATCATCAAGGGTGGCGCTGAACATCAGGATTTCGTCGTAGCTGCGCGAGAAGCCCATCGTCTGCTGCACGTCGAAATAGACCAGAGCCACGGGCAGCATGATCGCGACCAGTGCGGCGGCGGCGACGGACAGATCACGCAGCGTGAGCCCGAGCCGCACTTGAGTAGTGGCCAAACCGCGGCGCGCCGCATCCGCCAGGGGAATCAGTTCACCCCCTGCCACGACGAGGACGGTCACCGCGAAGAAATACAGGAAATAGCCGTTGGTCAGGCCGAGAACCGCGAAGGCCCCGACGAACCCGGCCAGGGCCCATCGCCGCCCGGTCGAAAAATAGATGTGCAGGGCCCAGAGCGCCAGCGGCATCCAGCCGGACATCAGCATCTGCAGACGCGACCCGTGCAACACCCTGTGCGGCGCGCACACAAACGCCACGGCGGCGATGAGGGCCGCATCGGTGCGTCCGGTCAGGTGCCTGACCAGTCCGAACATGCCTGCGCCGGCAAGCACGTATGACCCGAGCAGGGCCACGTTGTGCACCAGCGCGGGATTGCCTGTCAGCCACTGCAGGGGCGCCGTGAAGATGGCGGTCCCGAGCAGATGCTCGGACCAGGCCAGCGTGTCTGCGTACGGAAAAAACAGTGTGGCGTCCCACAGACCCGACAATCCGTGACACAGTCGGTCGGCGTCCCATGCGAGGATATAGGTGTTGAGCAGCGGGTCGCCCAGGTCATATGGAAGCCCCAGGGACCGCAACGGCAGCAGCGGCCAGGTCAGCACAACGCCCAGCAGCAGGCTCAGCAGCGACACGGCAGAGAGCACGAGACCACGCACCTCACGATTGTGCCCCAAAGCACGGCGAGGGCGGGATTCGACAGCCGAGGCGAGGCAGCGTCAGATAATACGCATGGTGCGCAGGGGAATCGTGGTGACGCAAGGAATCGGACTGAGCCTGGCCCTCCTGGTTCTGCTCGCGCATCGCGAGGCGGGCGCGCAGGAGCCGCCGCCCCAGCCCCCGCGGCCACGCGTCGAACTGCTCGCCGCCGATCCGCTGGATCTGTCGGGGGACGTCGATTCCAACAGCCCCGTGATGTGGGCACCTATCGATGGTCTGCCGAGCCTCAGGGTCTTCACCTCGACGGCTGGTGTGCCCAGTGTGGCCGACGGACTTCGCCTCCGTCGACTGGAACCTGCCCAGCCGGTCACGATCGTCAATCTTCCGGGGCACGGCATGTGGTTCGAGGCTGTGGTGGCCGATGATCAGGACGTCTAATACGCCGTTTATCACAACGAGATTCCGTCCGACCGGTGCGACCGTCTGGATCGGACCGCACCGCAGAGTGGTCTCATGCGATCAGACGACTATGGCACCACGTGGACGAACCTCGGCATCATCCTCAAGGCGCGTCCCGAGCACGTGGCATGTGGCACGGGCAACGCCTACTTCGTCGGGGGCATCGGCGATGTCTCAGCCGTTCTGAATGACGAGTGCACTGATCTCTACATTTTCTTCAGCCAGTACTCGCCCAACCCGTCGGGGCAGGGGGTGTCGGTGGCGCGTCTGCCGTGGGCGCACCGCGATGATCCGATGGGCCGCGTCGATGTGTGGGTCGACGGAATCTGGCAGGCACCCGATGTGGTCGACGGGCCCGATCCCGATTCCCTTCCTGAACCGGATGACGCCGTGATCCCGACTGCCGGAGCGCACCGGCCCAGCGCGACCGTTGCCAGCGAGATCTTCTCTCCCGAAGGCACCGCGCTCTTCCCGACCGAGCGGCCCTGGCACGACGACGATCCCGGGAACGATGCTTTCTGGGGGGCCATCTGTCCACTGGAACACGCACCTCAAGCAATGGGTCATGCTGCTCAACCGCACCGCCGACGATGAGTGGACCCAAGACGGGGTCTATGTCTCGTTCTCGACCTCGCTGGACGATCCCACGCAGTGGACCCCGCCCGAATGCATCCTGGAGGGAGACAAATGGTATCCGCAGGTGGTAGGCCTCGAGTACGAGACGGGCACTGACAAGGTCGCGGGTGAGGCCCCGCGGCTGTTCGTCTCGGGTGAATCCAGATACCTCATCCGCTTCACTCGCCCGGAGCGGCGTTAGCGCCGGGCGCTGCGGACATACGACGCGTCGAGCGCCTGCACGTCATTGCAGCCCAACAGCTTCATGGTGCGAATCACGTCGGTGCGCAGCACATCGATCGCGCGCGTCACCCCGGCATCGCCGGCGGCCGCCAGGCCATACGCATAGGCACGTCCGATGAGCACGGCGCGAGCGCCGAGGCACAGCGCCTTGACGACATCACCGCCGGTGCGGATGCCACCGTCGAGCAGCACCTCGGTCTGGTGTCCGACCGCGGCCACCACCTCGGGCAGAATCTCGATGGTGGCGGCCACGCCGTCAAGCTGGCGCGCACCGTGATTGGACACCACCACCGCCGACGCGCCCACATCGACCGCCCGTCGCGCATCGTCGGCCGTGTGTGCGCCCTTGACGACGATGGGGCCGCCCCAGGCCTCGCGAATCCACGGGAAGTCGTCCCACGAGACCATTGATGCCTCGAGCGCCGCACCGACGTCGGCATAATCCATCGGTCCGGACGGCAGCACGATGTTGGGAAACTTCATGAGTCCCCCGTCACGGGCATAGCCGAGCAGCCAGCCTGGTCGCGTGATCATCTGACAAACGTAGGGCCAGCACACCAGGGGATTGAAGGTCAGCAGTTCCTTGATGCCGTTCCGCAGGTCGCGCTCACGCAGTCCGGCCACCGGCGTGTCGATGGTGACGACCAGCGCCCGGTATTCGGCCGCTTTCGCGCGGGCGATTGCCGCGAGGGCCACGTCGCGCCCGCCTACGAGGTAGAGCTGATACCACGCCGGACCGGTCGTGGCGGCCTTGACGTCTTCGAGACGGCAGCCTGAGAGGGTCGACAGAATGTAGCCGGTGCCGGCGCGGCCCGCGGCGCGCGCCGCGTGTTCTTCCCCTCGAGGAAAAAAGAGGCGGCTGCTGCCGACCGGGGCCAGCATGAAGGGCAGGGCGAGATCGGTGTCGAGCACGCGGGTCTGCAGGCTGACCGAGCGCGTGGCGACGGCCGAGCGCGGGCGGAAGCGCCAGTCGTCGTAGGCGCGCATGTTCTCCGCGAGCGAGCGTTCGCGTTCGGCGCCGCCGTCGATGTAGTCGAAGACGACCCGCGGCAGGCGACGTTGCGCCTGTCGCCTGAGGTCGCTGATGTTGAGGACGTGAGGAGCCGACACGCTGGGGGCCATGGTGGAGCGGATTCTATACCCGGCGACCGTCGGCGCATTGCATCCCAGGGGACGGTCTGGTAACGTCACCGCCGTCTGTTCCCTGCAAGGATCTGCGCATGATTCGGCTGCTCGCTCTCCGTTGCCCGTCCGCTACATGGCGGGTTGCTGTACTGGCTGTCTTTCTGGGGCTGCTGCCCCACACGGCCTGGGCCACCTGGTCGGTGATTGCGGTCGACAAGACCACAGGGCGCGTCGTCATCGCCTCGGCGACGTGTGTCGATCGCGACGACCAGATGCTGATGGGCCTGCAGGCGGTTGTCGTACCGGGAAAGGGCGTGGCGGCCTGCCAGGCGGCCGTCGACATCACGCATCGCAATCAGCGGCTCGTCTACGAGGAACTGCAGAAGGGCACGGCCCCGGCGCGCATCATCGAGATGCTGAGCGCCGACCGGGCCTTCCCGGTGCGGCAGTTCGGCATCGTCGACCTGCAGGGGCGTTCGGCCGGACATTCCGGAAAGAAGAACGGCGCGGTGTCGCAGGACGTGCAGGGACAGGTGCCAGGCACGGAGATTTACTACTCGATTCAGGGCAACATCCTGCGCCCGGACAACGTGGTGCCGCGTGCGGCCGAGGCCTTGGTGAAGGCCACCGGGGCGCTGACCGATCGCGTGATGGCGGCGATGGTGGCGGCCGATGAGGCCGGTGGCGACAGCCGCTGCAACTGTCCGCCCGAGCGCCCTGGTGCCCCGCCCGCGGCCATACCGTGTGAGGGAAAGACGTCCCACGTGGCCTACATCCTGATGGCCAACCCGACCGACCCGACCGGCCCCACATCGCACAATGACGGGCGCTATGCGCTCTACCTGACGGTGTCGCAGCCGGGGGCGGAGAAGGGGGCCGGACAGATTCGCGAAGGCGAGAACCTCAATCCGGTTAGGACACTGCAGCGGCGCTATGCGGAATGGCGCCGGACGCAGCCGGCTGATTATCGTTAGGCACCCCGTGAACCCTTCTCGCGTGACGCGCCGGTGGTGCAGGGCAACACCACCCCAGACAACCGGTATACCGGCCGTGCCGGCACGGTGTGCCGGTTGTTCGGCACCGCCGCTGCCGAGGCGACGGCTTGGGCGAGCCGTCGTGCTGGTGCTGACCGCGTCGGTCATGGTGCCCCTCGGGGCTCGCGGGCGCAGCGGCCCGGTCGAGGCGCAGTCCCAGGCGGCACTGGCGGCCCCATTCGGAGCCACGCTCTATCGCACCTACTGTGCGGTCTGCCACGGGCCCGATGCCCACGGTCGCGGGCCGCTGGCCTCGTCGCTCCGTGTGGCACCAACCGATCTCACGCAGCTGGCGCGTCGTAGCGGCGACACGTTCCCGAGACTGGCCGTAACGCGCAGCATTGACGGGCGCGACACGGTGCGCGGACACGGTACGGGTGACATGCCCGTGTGGGGCGATGCCTTCGAGCGATCGGTCGAGGCGGGGCCCGATGCGGTGCGTGCGCGCATCGATGTGCTGGTCAGCTATCTCGCCAGCGTCCAGGAACCGCGCTGAGCCCCGGGTCGCGGGGTAGAATTCCGTCGCACGATGTCACGAGATTCCGTCGTTCGCGTTGCCCGGCATGTGCCCTTTGATGAGGTCTGTGCCGCCCTCGACGAGGCACTGTCCTCCGCGTTCCGCACCCGCGTCGTCGACGACCTGTCCTCGGCGCCGACCATCGGTGCCGCCCTCAGCCGCCTGCGCGAGACGCTGCGCAGCGACGTGTGGACGTTTGACGGGGCGGCACTCACGCTGGCCCGCGCCGTGCGCGCGTACGACCGCCTCACGCGTGACGAAGGATTCCACGCCCTGCACGACTGGGACGGCGTGGCGGCGCATGTCAATGCCGACACGATTCCTGTCGATGTGCTGACGTATGTCATCGACCAGCGCGGCACCGATGCGTTCACACGCATCGTTCCGGCGCTGCTCATCGACTACTACTTCATGCATGTGCTGTCGCTGCTGTCGCTGCGCATCTGGGACACCGGCGATGCCGATGCCGCGCTCGACCGGGTCGACGGGCTGCTGCAGCAGCTGCAGGGGCCACAGGGCAGCGGCCACCGGTTCTGCGACGATGCCGCGACGCTGCTGCTGATTGCGACGGCGCACTACGAGCGCGAAGAGTGGGGGTACGACCTGCTGCTGGGTCGGACGCGGACGCTGGCCGCCCGGCATCGGGCGGCCATTGCGGTGGGGCACGGCGTCGCGATGGGGTGCCATCTGCGCTTCGGGTTTGAGGCCACGTATGGCCGCGATACGTCGTTGATGCGTGAGGACAACGTGGCCGACTATCCGTGGCTGTGCTTTGCGCTGGCCACGCTGATGGACGATTACACCGTGCTGCGCGGCGGGGGCGCGGCGACGCTGGGACGCGAGGCGCTGCTGGAGTCGATGCTGAACGGCCTGACGGCCGACCCGCGGGCGTTTGTGGGGCAGGGACCGCGGTCGCTGGCGGCGCACGAGGTCGAGCGGGGCCGGTTCCGCGAGCAGTTCCATGCCTGCCGCGACGAGCTGATGGAGGCCTTCACGGCCTTTCAGCCTGGTGAGGCGGCGTATTCACCGTTGTCGTTCTTCTTCAACTTCTCCCACAACGTCATGAAGGGGCAGATGGTCGATGCCCTGCTCTGGGACCAGGCGTGGCCGGTGGGGCTGAACGACCTGTTCACGGCCCTGCCGAGGCCCGGCGAGCGCCCCGAGCGGTCGCGCGAGACCCTGGCGCGGACTCTGATGGGGTATGCGCGCACCAACCCGCACCGGATCCGTAGGCGGCTGATGCCGGTCATCGTGTACGACCCCGACACCGGATACCGGGCCTACCGGCTGACCCTGCGGCGGCTGGTCGACTAGCACGCGGCGATGGCCTCGGGGCCGGAGACAATCGGTGACGTCGGACTCGGGGAAGCACTCTGAAAAACCTTGCTGCCGTGCCGATTGTTCTGGACATATAATTCGGGAATCTCTGGCGCCGCGTGTGCGGACGCCGGCGGAGCACTTCTGAAAGTCGGGGCACGCGTCTATGCGAATGAGCACGAGCAGCATCGGGGCAGGCGTGATGGTGGCGGTCGTCTCGGCAGGTGTGCTGATGGCGGCCCGCACCCCTAGGCCGGTCGCACCGCAGACCGCACCTGCGGCCGCGGCGGTGCGGGCCAGTGCGCCGAAGCTACCAGCCGGGGCACCCGCACCCGTGCGGGCAGGCGCGTCGAGCCAGGATCACAACGCGGTCATCGCCAAGTATTGTGCCGGGTGCCACAACGAACGCCGCCCTGCCGCCGACCTCAGCCTGGCGAAGTTCGACGTGAACGATGCGGTGTCGCACGCCGAGAAGGCCGAGAAGATGATCGTCAAGCTGCGCGCCGGCATGATGCCGCCCGCGCGGTCGCCGCGGCCCGAGCCGGCCGTGCTTGAGGCGCTGACGGTGGCGCTCGAGTCGACGCTGGACAGGCACGCGTCCAGCAAGCCCAACCCGGGCCGCCGTACGTTCCAGCGCCTGAACCGCCCCGAGTACGAGCGTGCCGTTGAAGAGATGCTGGGGCTCAAGGTGAACGCCGGCGACTGGCTGCCGCTCGACACCAAGAGTGCCAACTTCGACAACATTGCCGACGCGCAGGCGCTGTCGCCCACGCTGCTCGAGTCGTATCTCAATGCCGCGACGGCCATCAGCCGTCTCGCGGTGGGCGACCGCACCGCGCCCACGATTGACGTCACGTACACCAATCCCAGCTACATGTCGCAGCATCCCTGGGATTACGTGGAAGGTGCACCGTACGGCACGCGTGGCGGTATGGTGACGTCGCATGTGTTCCCGGCCGATGCCGAGTACGAGTTCCAGATGACCTTCAACGCGGGTGAGAACACCCGGTACGAGGACATCGACATTTCCATCGACGGCGAGCGCGTGTCGCTGCTCAACTACGAGCTGGCGCAGGTGGCGGCGGCAGATGGCCGCGGGCAGGCCCCGATGCGTACCGAGCCGATTTTCATGCGCGCCGGCCAGCACACGATTTCGGCCGCGTTTGTGCGGCGCACCGACGGGCCGTATGAAGACCTGATCAAGCCGCACGGCTGGTCGTATGCCGGCGGCGGTTCCGGTGGCAGCGGTATCACGACGCTACCGCACCTGCGTGATCTGGTAGTGGTGGGGCCGTTCCGTGCCACGGGCGTCTCCGACACCCCGGCCCGGCAGCGAGTGTTCTCGTGCCGTCCGACGTCGCCGACCGAAGAGCGCGCCTGCGCCCGCCAGATCGCTACGCGCCTCGGTTCGCAGGCCTACCGTCGTCCGATGACGACCGCCGAGGTCGACCGGCTGATGCCGTTCTACGAGAAAGTGGCGGCGAAGAACGGATTTGAGGCCGGCGTGACCAGCGTGCTCGAGACGATTCTGGCCAGCCCCTACTTCATCTTCCGCATCGAGCGCGAGCGCGAAGGTCGGCCCGGGTCGTCGGTGCGCGTCGCGGACGTCGACCTGGCGTCGCGGCTGTCATATTTCCTCTGGAACACGCCACCCGATCAGGCACTGCTCGATCTGGCACTGGCCGGCAGGCTCAACGATCCCCGCGTGCTCGAGCAGCAGGCGCGGCGCATGCTGGCCGATGCGCGCAGTGAGGCGCTGGGCACCCGCTTCGCCGCCCAATGGCTGCGACTGCAGGACGTCGACAAGGTGCATCCCGACCCGAACTTCTTCCCGAATTTCGACGAGAACCTCGCGGCGGCGATGCGGCGCGAGACCGTGATGTTTTTCAATCACCTGATCCGTGAGGACCGGTCGATGCTCGATCTGTATCGGGCCGACTACACATTCGCCAACGAGCGCCTGGCGCAGCAATACGGCATTCCCGGCATCGCGGGCAGCGAATTCCGCAAGATCGCCTACACCGATGCCAATCGCCGCGGACTGCTCGGTCAGGGCTCGATTCTCGTGCAGACCTCGCTGGCCAACCGCACGTCGCCTGTGCTGCGCGGCAAGTGGGTGATGGAAGTGCTGATGGGAGCGCCGCCACCGGCGCCGCCGCCCAACGTGCCCACGCTCGAGGAGACCGACGGGGCCAAGGAAGGCCGGCTGCTGACCACGCGCGAGCGTATGGAAATTCACCGCGCCAACCCGACGTGCAATGCGTGCCACCGCATGATGGACCCCATCGGGCTGGCCCTCGACAACTACGACGTGACCGCGCAGTGGCGCGTGCGCGAGAACGGCATGCCGCTCGACACGAAGGGCGAATTCTTCGACGGGTCGGGTGTCTCGTCGCCGGCCGAACTGGTGACGGCGCTGCTCAAGCGGCCTGAGCCGCTGGTGCGCACCTTCACCGAGAACCTGCTGGCCTACGGGCTGGGGCGCCGTGCCGAATACTTCGACCAGCCGACCATCCGGGCCATCACCCGGGCGGCGGCGGCGCAGGACTACAAGATGTCAGCGTTTATTCTGGGCGTGGTGAAGAGCGACGCCTTCCGACTGAAGCGGGCCGAGCCCGTCCCCACCGAGACGGCGACGTCCGTCGCGCAGCGTTAACTACGGGTCTGAGGAGAACGTAACCATGGCGTACCTGACTGGAAAGTACCTGCCCCGCCGCACCTTCCTTCGTGGCCTCGGGGCCACCGTGGCGCTGCCGATGCTTGACGCGATGACCCCGGCCGGGCGCGTGCTGGCGAAGGCCGCCGCCGCACCGCGCACCAACCTCATCTGCATCGAGGAAGTGCACGGGCTGGCCGGCTGCAACAACCTGGCCGCCAGCAAGTGGCTGTTTGCGCCGGAAAAGGTGGGCAGCGACTTCGCCCTGGTTCCCGAGAATCCGCTGGCTACCCTTGAGGCCTACCGCGAATACATGACCATCGTCAGCAATACCGACGTGCGCATGGCGGAGGCCTTCACGGCTCCCGAAATCGGCGGCGACCACTTCCGTTCGAGCGCGGTGTTTCTCACCCAGTCCCACCCCAAGCAGACCCAGGGCTCGGACATCTGGGCCGGCACGTCGCTTGACCAGCTCTACGCACAGCGCTTCGGGCAGGACACGCCGATGCCGTCGATGCAGTTCTGCATCGAGAATCTCGACCAGGCCGGTGGGTGCACGTATAACTACTCGTGCGCCTACACAGACTCGATCAGCTGGTCGTCACCGAACGAGCCGCTGCCGATGATTCGCGACCCGCGCGTGGCGTTCGACCTGCTCTTCGGGGCCGGCTCGTCAGCTCGTGACCGTGCCCTGCGCCGCGAGAACCGCCGCAGCATCCTCGACTGGATTCAGGGTGAAGTGGCCAGCGTGCGTCAGGAACTGGGCGTGAGCGACCGTCAGCGCCTTGACCGCTATCTCGACAACGTGCGTGAAATCGAACGCCGCATCCAGGCCATCGAGGCCCAGCACAGTACCGGCGAGCAGCGGGCCCTGCCCGATGCCCCGAAGGGCGTGCCCGACTCGTTCTCGGAACACATGCGCCTGCTGTTCGACCTGCAGGTGCTGGCGCTGCAGTCCAACATGACGCGCGTCATCTCGTTCAAGACGGGCCGCGATTCACAGAACCGCGTGTTCCCCGAGAGCGGATCAAGTCAGCCGTTCCACCCGGCGTCGCACCACGGCAACCGCGAAGACCGGATCATGGAATTCAACAAGATCTGCAAGTACCGCGTGAGCCAGGTGGGCTACCTGCTCGAGAAGCTCAAGTCGGCCTCGGAAGGCGACCAGACGCTGCTCGACAAGACGATG
>Ga0194117_10002276_pt1 | contig 20741 bp, 32 predicted proteins | sample TA2MahsurfametaG_FD_160579 | JGI IMG/M metagenome (GOLD analysis project Ga0194117, IMG submission 160579) | Freshwater microbial communities from Lake Tanganyika, Tanzania - TA2015009 Mahale N1 surface | ecosystem: Environmental > Aquatic > Freshwater > Lake | place: Tanzania: Lake Tanganyika...
AGTCAAGGCTGTACCGGACAGATCGAGATTTGTATGATCGGTTAAAAACTGCTGCGGGGCGTTAAACTTTTCGTGTAAAGGCGAAGCCGTGCTGAGCCTGGGGTCGTGCCCCAACACTCAAACCAATTCCCAAGTGATTCATCATGGCGACCCTTCGCTCTGATTTAATCATTCCCGAAATTTTCACCCCATACGTTATCGAGCAATCGACCCAACGTAATGCGTTCCTCGCAAGTGGTGTTGTCCAGCCAATGGCTGAACTCAACGCCACGGAAGGGGGAGATTTTGTGAATGTGCCTAAATGTTGATGGGCCTCTAGAGCGTAATTTCTAGAGATAATGGGGTGAATTGCTGGGAAAGCCACCACCCGAAAGGGCAGGCTAATCAGCAGCCAAGCCAGCTGACAAGCTGGAAGGTTCAACGACTAGATCCCGAGAGGAAACTCAGTAATGGATCCACGAGTGCCCCACACCCAACCAGTCTTTGACCAGGGGGTGAAGATATAGTCTGACCTGCGACCAATGGAAAAGGCGCAGAACCAAGGGATAAAGAGCCCTTGGGATAACACAAGTGTTCTTCAAAGCAAATCTGTCTGGTGACCTGGAAGTTCTTACTGACAGCACCAGCCTGACCCCTGGCAAGATCCAAGCCGACAAACAAGTTGGCGTGATCCTGCACCGTGGGCGTGCATTTGAAACCAGAGACCTCGCTGCTCTGGCTTCTGGTGCTGATCCCATGGCTGCCATCGGTCAGAAGGTTGGTGAGTATGTTGCCAACCAACAGCAGATTGACCTGTACAAGTGCCTTGAAGGTGTGTTCGGCAGCCTGACCGGCTCCGATTCTCCTGCCTTTGATGCACTGCGTTTTGATACCTCGGGCGCTACGGCGCTTGGTCCCCGTCAGGTGGCTAAAGCTCGTGCGCTGCTGGGCGATCAAGGCGACAAGTTGACTGCCATTGCTATTCACAGTGCTTGCTACTACGACTTAGTAGAGCGCAAGGCGATTGACTATGTGACTGCTACTGATGCTCGTGTAACGGCTTCTACTATTGCAGCCTCTTCAATCACGTCCCTCAATGCTTTTGGCGGTTCTATCGCTTCTGCATACGGCGGCGACGTGAGCGTTCCTACGTTCATGGGGATGCGCGTCATCGTTTCGGATGACATCACGAACAGTGCTGGCAATTACGCTTGTTACTTCTTCACCAATGGCGCTGTAGCCTCTGGTGAGCAAGCCGCAATGCGCACAGAAACCGATCGTGACATCTTGGCTAAATCAGATGCCATGTCAATCGACATGCACTATCTGTACCACCCGATTGGCGCCAAGTGGGCGGTTAGCACCGTTAACCCGACCCGCGCTCAACTTGCTACTGTTGGCAACTGGAGCAAGGTTTATGAAACCAAGAACATCGGGATTACGCGGGCTACAATTACCTCCAATTTTGACTAAAGGAAGGTATTAACCATGGCATCCCTTTTTGAAGTAACCGCTGGAGCCGCTATCGGCTACGTCAGCGGTAATGGTGGGGCGGTAACGCAAGCCACCAGTAAATCCACTGGTGTCACCCTCAACACAGTTTGTGGGGCGATCACCATGAATGGCGCAGCACTTGCTGATGCCACTAACGTTAGCTTCACCGTCACCAACAGCACTATTGCTGCTAATGACGTTGTGATCGTTAACCACTCGTCGGCTGGCACTGCCGGTGCCTATACCGTCGCAGCCAACGCTATTGCAGCGGGATCCTTTGCGGTCACCGTGCGTAACGTGTCTGGTGGTTCGCTTAGCCAAGCCATTGTGCTTAGCTTTGCTGTGATCAAGGCTGCCGCTGCCTGATGGGTCTGTTCGCCTTCCGGCGACTGCGTGAACAGGAGGCTTCGGTTTCGACCGGAGCCTCTCTTTCTATTGCAGAGCCCACCCCTAAACTTGAAACACCAGAACCGTTGCCCGCTGTAGTAGACGATGGCAATCACAATCGACGCAACAGTGGGGGGCGCAAACGCAAACTCCTACCTGACACTGGCAGCAGCCAACACAGTCATTGAAGGATTGGTCCAGGACGCTGACGTGACCGCATGGGCGTCAGCTACCGACGACCAACGAAATCGTGCGTTGTTTACTGCGACGCAACGCATAGACCGTGAGCGATTTTTAGGTGCTCGCGCAACAGACACGCAAGCATTGCAATGGCCAAGAGATGGTGTCCGCAAACCAGACACCTACATCAACACCTACGCTACGGGATTCCCTTTCAGGATCACGGCAGATTATTACACCGCCACTGAGATCCCCGATCAGGTCAGAAAAGCACAGGTTATTCTTGCGGTTTACCTAAACAACAACAAGGATGGCTTAGGGCTTTCTGGTCTTGAGGATTACAAGTCGGTTAGCATTGGCAGCCTTAGCGTCACGTCCGCAGGTGCCAGCAGCATCGCAACAGGTGCTGATCGTGTCCCACCAATTTTTGAACGTTACTTCACTGGTCTTAGAATTAGTGGACCAGGCAACATCGCCATCCGTCGCAGCTGACCATGAACTACAACTCAAACGACAGCTACAACATTGGTTTTGAATACATCAGCGATACGGCAGCGCATACTGGGCGCTTTTACAAGCTGTATGCCGTAGCGGATGCGGTGATCAATACTGCTACGGTGCAGAACGCTAGCGGCAACACGTTCAGCTCAGTACCGCTGAACCATGGTGATTGCATCGAAGGTGTTTTTACCAGCGTGACTTTGACCTCTGGCAAAATCGTTGCTTACAAGATCTGACCATGGCATTCAAGGGACATCAAGCGAACGGGATTGACTACACGCTCGGCGCTGAGGTCATCCATGATACCGTTGCCCATACGGGGCGATTCCACCATATTGACTTTTACGAGAACACGCAAGTTGATACAATCATTAGCACGAATATGACAGGTAACACTCTAAACGGTGAGTCATTCCCTGCAGGTTTTGAGCTGCGTGGATTGTTTACTAGCATTAGATTGCAGAACGGAGCCTGCATAGCCTATAAAGTCTGATGGCACTTGTTACTACGCTACGGAAGACTGCCAGCAAACTGATGGCAAAGTTTGGCGGGCAAGTAACGATACGCGTGGTAACACCTGGAGCGTATAACACCACCACCGGCGCAATCACAGAGACAACTAGCGATACGACAATACGCGGCATCCTGGAAGATGTTAATGCGCGTGAGGTCAATGAGCTAATCCAAGCAAGCGACAAGCGCCTGACGATTGCGGCGCTTGACGTGACAAATGCACCGACGACAACGGATCGCGTTGTGATTAGCAGCGTTAGTCACCAGATCATCAGGGTAGTTACGATTGAGCAGGACAACACGGCTGTCACTTACGAACTGATCCTGAGGACATAGTGGCACGACGCATTAACCTATCGCAGATCGGCAGCTACTCACAAGAGAAGTACGAAAAGCTGCTGCGGGTGGTTGTATTTGAAACAGACAGCAGACTAAAACAAGAAAGCCCTGTTGACACTGGACGCTTCCGCTTGAGCTGGGCAATCAGCGAACAGGGCACACCCGGCTATGACGCGGGACCGCAAACTAGTCCTAGTGGTATCACACCGCCGCGACGGCTTGATTATCAAGTTGAACGTGCTGGTGGCGTTTATCACATCCACAACAGCCTGCCATATGCATATCGACTAGCTTATGAAAACGGGTCAAAACAGGCATCAGCTGGATGGACTGACCGAATTGCTAGGGAGATGACTACATGGGCACAGCAACAAGCTAGTCGCATCGGAAGAGAAGACTAATGGCAGCAGTCAACCTTAACACCATCCGCTCAACCATAGAGGGCAGGCTTGCCACAGAGTTAGCCCTGTCACCAGTCATTCCTGTTGCATTTCATAACCAACCGCTGACTCCGACCCCAAATAGTTCCTTTGTCCAATGCCTTGTCAGCTTTGGCAACAATAACTTCTTGACAATGGGCGGCACCACTGGCAGCAGCAACAGTGTCATCGGTGTCATCGTCATGAATGTCTTTACGCCAAAAGGTGTTGGACCTGGCGCAAATTTGACGATTGGGAAACGGATTCGTGACCTTTACAATAGGCAAGTAGTCAGTGGCGTTCATTTTGACCCGCCTACTGGACCCGAGGTGGTGGCGTCGCCAGCTCCAGAGGGTTACTTCCAAACACAGGTCAGATTGACCTTTGAAACCTTCGAGGATCTCTAACCATGGCATTTTTTCGGGGACAGCAAGGCAGCGTCAAGTTTGACGATGGCGGCTCAACCACAGTCGCTATTGCCAGCACTCGTTCATGGTCTTTGACCGTTGAGAAAGAAACGCTGGACACCACTGCACTTGGCGCCACATATCGCGCAAACGTTGGCGGTTTGATCAGTGGCTCTGGGACGTGTGAAGTGTTTTACACAGCCACAAGTTCCGATGAAACCAATGTCTTCATTGAGCGAGTCAACACAGCAACCGATCAAGGCGGTGCTTTGTTTGAGTTGTTCCTAGACACATCAGGCACTAAAAAAATCAGCTTCACTGGGACCGTTACCTCCTCTGAGTATTCAGCTACGGTTGGAGAAATTGAGGTGATTACGGTCAGCTTCGTCACCAACGGCACCATCACTCTGGACATCTGATCATGGCTTTTTTCCGTGGAGAACAGGGCACTGTCTTTTTTGACAAAGCCGGCAGCGGCGGTCTGTCAGAAATCGCAGCGGTCCGCTCGTGGTCTATGACCATTGAGAAAGAATCACTGGATGTCACCGATCACGGCGACACCTATCGCGCCAACGTAGGCGGCTTGATTAGTGGTTCAGGCACCATCGAGTTGATGTACGACGCGCCTAGTGCTGGCGACAAACTTGACTTGATCAAGGATGTCAACCAAGCCACGGACGAGGCTGATGCAGCTTTTGAGTTGTATTTAGACGAAACTGGCGGCAAGAAAATTACGGGCACCTTGGTGGTGACAGGCTCTGAATACAGTGCTACGGTTGGCGAACTAGAGATTGTGACGGTTAACTTCGTCACCTCTGGCTCTCTTAACCTAGCCATCTAATGCCTTCAGCTACACCTCGCGCCGTAGACTTGCTCACCGGCGCTTTTGACCTGAACCAGCGCCGTAAATTCAGCGTCACCAATGATGCTGGCGAAGCGGTGCTGGTTTTGTATTTTAAGCCCATCACCCGCGCTGATCGAAAGCGTGCTAGCAGCCTTGCTGGTTCTGAGGAGGCTTTGGACATTAGCACCCAGATGCTTTGTCAAATGGCAGAACTTGAGGATGGCAGCAAAGCATTTGCGTCGGCTGATGCTGTCAAACTTCAGCGAGAATTGCCTGAGCGCGTACTTAACGACTTAGAGCTGTTCCTGTTTGGGCTGGGCGGCAACGCCAGCCTGGATGAAGCAAAAAACGATTAGAGGAAGACTCGTGGCTGTTTTTTGAGTTCTTCCTAGCAACAGAACTGGGCATGACGGTAAGCCGATTACGGGCTGAACTGACTGAAGCCGAGTTCGTTTACTTTGCTGCTTACTACGAGGTCAAGGGCAAGCGTGAAAGAGCCGAGATAGATAAGGCAAAGTCCCGGCGGTAGACTTTCATTATCGGGAGGCTTGATCGTGACCGCTGTCGCAGTCGTTGACGTACAGGTAAGAAGTAGTGATGCCGTCAACAGCCTGCGTCAAATCAACGCGGCATCAAAGGAAACTCAAAACGCCCTTGACGGACTAAAGCGTGCCGCTGCTGGTCTTGCCCTAATTCAAATTGGTCGTCAGGCAGTACAGGCAGCTGCCAGTTTTAATGATCTGCAACTGCGCTTAAAACTTTTAACGGCTCAGTATGGTGATACAGCCCGCGTACAACGATTCGCGGCGGAATCCGCTCGTCGCTTTGGTCTAAGCAATCGCGAGGCAGCCGAAGGCGTCACCAATATTTACGCCCGTCTTCGTCCACTTGGTGTATCGCTCAAAGATATTCAAAGTACATTTACTGGCTTCAATACTGTTGCCCGTTTATCTGGCACAACTGGTGCAGAGGCTTCCGCAGCATTTACCCAACTTGCCCAAGCCCTTGGCTCTGGTCGTCTTCAAGGCGATGAGTTTAGGTCGATTGCTGAACTGGTGCCAGGTATTTTGGTTGCCATCAGCCAGCAAACCGGAATTGCCGCAGGCGATCTAAAAGATTACGCAAAGCAAGGTAAATTAACCTCTGAGGTTGTTGTTGCCGCTCTGCGTCGTATTGAAACCGAAGGCGCTGGCAAGATTGCACAAATTATTCAGCAAAGCGATATCCAAAAATTCAAGGATTTTCAAAACGCTGTTGACGATTTGCAGATCGCCTTGGGTAATGAATTGCTGCCCTTGGTTGCACCGCTAGTCAAGGATTTGACCTCACTGGTTAGGACAATTACTGGGCTACCTGAGCCAGTTAAAAATACAACGATTGAGCTTGTCCGTCTTGCCATTCAAGTTTTACTCGTCAAAAAAGCACTTGAGGGGATTATTGCGATTCGTGTTGCCTTGGTAGGTACGCTTGTTGCAAGTGGTGCCGCCGCCGCAACGTCTGCATCGGCGTTTAGTCTTTACACAAACAACGCAAAGGCGCTTGCTACGCAATCGGCAGCAGCGTCGGGCAAGATCAATCCACTTGTTGCCAGCCTGCAATCTTTAGCGGCTCTTGGTGTAATTACTGTTGCCATCAATTTGGCTGTTTCTGGTCTGCAAGAATTCATTCAAGCCAGAACCGAAATCAATCGTCTACGTGGTCAACGTGAAAAAGGTGGTGCTGCTGCTGTGTTTGCTGGGGCTGCGCCGGCGGGAAGTAAGCAAGCGGCTCGGGCAACACTTAAGGCAATTCGCCAAGAACAACAAACGCTGCAATCACCTATTGAAATTGCCAAGAGCTTCTTAGGCCCTCTAGCCCCGCTTGTTGGCGGCATGACCCCTGCGGCTCGTGGTGAACGTGGAATTCTGCTCAAGGAACGTGCAGCATTTGCTCAGGGCGTAATTGGATTGCCTACCCGTCCCGAACAGCCAAGCACTTTGCCCAGCACAACTGATCTAGGTGCTGGCGATGAAGATAAAAAGAAGAAACGCAAAAAACCACGCGAAAGTCAAATTCCCGAACTAACCCGCGAACTTTCCCTTCTGCAACAACAGACACAGTTACAAGGTTTGCTTGCTCAAGCCGCCTTAGCCAAGAACAAAGAAGAAGAAATTCGCTTGCAAGGTCTTGGGCGCGAAACCGAACTTCTATATCAAGCTCGTGCCATTGAACAAAGCTCTGTGCCTGCAGCCGAAAAACGTCTAGGTATTGCAAAAATTACTGAACAGTTGGCTCAAAGCCAAATTCAAACAGCGCAAGAAATTGCCGCGCTTGATTTGCAGCAACGCGAAACTGGCATTGAAAGAATCAAAACTATAGAAGAAGAAAGCGAATTGCTGCAAGCAAAATTGCGAGGCAATGAAGCGGAAGTTTTGCTCAAGCAACAGATTGCTGAAATTATGAAAGATACAAAAGGATTGGACGAAGGGCAAGTCAAGGCACTTCTGGACCGCAACAATGCCCTGAAGCAACAAGTTGAAGCTGCTACTCAACTTAAACAGCTTTATGCCGACATTGGCATGTCCATTAAGGACGGTGTTATTGGCGCTATACAGGGCGCCATTGATGGCACGAAGAGTCTGCAAGAGGTTACCACTAATTTGTTGAATAACATAGCCAACAAGTTGTTGGATGTAGCTGTCAACATGGCACTATTTGGAGCATTATCGGGCACTGGTACTGGCGGCGGCTTGCTTGGGGGATTATTTAAGCGAGCCGGTGGCGGCTCTGTCATGGCTGGTCAAAGCTATCTCGTAGGCGAGCGTGGTCCTGAACTCTTCATGCCAGGTCGCAGTGGTGGCATCGCACCCGCCGGCAGTTTTGGTGGCATGGGTAACGTTGTCGTTAACGTAGACGCAGGCGGCAGTAACGTGCAAGGTGATGGGCAACAGGCTAATGCTCTCGGTAAAGCTATTGGCATCGCCGTGCAGCAAGAGCTGATCAAGCAAAAGCGTCCTGGAGGCTTGCTCGCTTAATGGCTACCTTTCCATCTATTGATCCCACCTACGGTGCAGCAAAGGCTAGCCAGCCTATTGTCCGCACGGTTCGCTTTGGTGATGGCTACGAACAACGCTTGACATATTCACTGAATCAAAACCCAAAGGTCTGGACCTTGACCTGGCAGAACATTACAGAGGCAAACAGCGACACCATAGAGACCTTTTTAGATGCTCGTGCTGCAGACAATGCCAGCTTTGATTGGGCGCCACCTGCAGAAGGCGTCACCTACAAGTGGGTTTGTGAGTCATGGGATAAGGTGATTCCATACACAGGTCGTGCAACAATCAGTGCTACTTTCCGTCAGGTATTTGAACCGTAATGGCATACGCACCCTGGACCGCTAGCACTGCCTTTGCCGTTGGCAACATCCGGCGTTCTACAACGCTACAGGCATCAGGTCTGGTTTTCCAATGCACGGTAGCTGGCACCAGTGGCGCCACAGAGCCGTCCTGGGCAACAGACATTGGCAGTTATATCACCGATAACACCGTCACCTGGGTTGCGATTGCTAGCAGCTACGAGGATCTAGCTGCCATTGCACCTAGCGCAATTATCGAGTTGTTTGAACTGACGTTGGACACAACGTTGCACGGTAGCAACGACACCTACCGCTTCCATAATGGTGCTAACGCTAACGTCAGCGGCAACATCGTCTGGAACGGCAACTCATACACCCGCCTACCAGTCAAAGCGGAGGGCTTTGAGTACACCAACACCGGCACACTGCCGCGCCCCACGCTGACCATCGCCAACCTAGACGGCACGATGACAACACTACTGTTGCTCGTAAATGCCACCACAGCAGGCAATGACCTTGGTGGTGCCACCGTCAAGCGCATCCGCACACTGAAAAAATATCTAGACGGTCAAGCAGCAGCAGATCCCCACGCCAAATTCCCAGATGAAATTTGGTTTATAGATCGCAAGGCAAGCGAAAGCCGCGATAGCGTCAGCTTTGAGCTAGCGAGCAAATTTGATCTCGCTGGTGCGATGATTCCTAAGCGGCAGATCATCGCCAACATCTGCCAATGGCAGTACCGCAGCACGGAGTGCAGCTACACAGGCTCTACTTATTTCAACGTCAACGATCAATCTGTTGCCACATTGGCTGCCGACAAGTGCGGCAAACGCCTCAGCTCGTGCAAACTGCGGTTTGGCGCCACGGCTGAATTACCCTTTGGCTCGTTCCCCGGTGCAGGTTTGACCGAATGAATCTGTCAAAAACCATCCAGCAGCAGGCACTGGAGCACGCCAAGGCTGAGTTCCCTGTTGAATCCTGCGGGCTTGTTGCTGTCATCAAAGGACGCAAGCGGTACTTTCCATGCCGCAATCTGGCAGAAACCCCAGATGAGCACTTTGTTTTGGATCCGCTGCAGTACGCCGAGGTTGAGGATCAGGGCGAAATCGTGGCGGTAGTCCATAGCCATCCCAAGACCAACCACGCTCCATCACAGGCAGATCGTGTGGCGTGCGAAAAATCCGGGTTGCCCTGGCATATTGTGAATCCCCAGACCGAGCTGTGGGGCTACTGCGAGCCTGATGGATTCGAGCTGCCCTACGTTGGGCGTGAGTTTGTGTTCGGCATTGTTGATTGTTACAGCCTCTGCAGGGACTGGTACAAGCGGGAGTTTGGGCTGGATCTGAAGGACTACGACCGCCGCGATCAGTTCTGGCTCAAGGGCGAAAGCCTGTACATGGACAACTTCGCCAAGGAGGGCTTCCACCAGATACCACTGGATGAGCTGCAGTACGGTGACGCCATCTTGATGCACATGGAGTCATCGCTGCCCAACCATGCGGCGGTGTACCTGGGCGATCAGTTGATGATCCATCACCTGCAAAGGCGGCTCAGTAGCAGGGATCTATACGGCGGTTATTATTTGAAGAGCACTGCCTGCGCCCTTCGGCATGAAAGTCGTTAAGGTCTACGGCGCACTCCGCAAAAAGCTGGGGCAATGCCGTTTTGAATTTGATGCAGAAACGCCCGCGCAGGCATTTAAGGCGTTGTGTGTCAACTTTCCTGGGCTAGATACGTGGCTATTGAATAGCGAAAAGGATGGCGTTAGCTATCGAGTGAGTATCGGCAAAGAGAAGATTGATGAAAACAATGCAGTGCTTGCCCTTTGCCCATGGAGTGAACGTGAGGTCTTGAGTATTACTCCAGTGCTCGCAGGTGCTGGAGGTAATAGCGCCGCGCAAATCGGCATCGGTTTTGGCTTGGTTGCGCTCTCGTTTTTGCTGCCTGGTGCTGGTTTGTTCGGCACAACCGGTTTGTTTGGTGCAGGAGCGGCGGCTACCACTGGCACGGCTGGTGCATTAACTACATTAGGCGTTGCTTTAAGTGGTATGGGCGCAGCCTTGGTTTTGGGTGGCATTGCGCAAGCTATCTCGCCTGCTCCAATAATGTCCTCAGCATCCATGAATCCTATGGAGCGTGGTCGTGAAGCAGCAAAAATGGAGTCATTTACCTTCAGCGGCATTGTCAATACTGCAAAGCAAGGATTACCCGTGCCCATCGCTTACGGGCGTTGTTTTGTAGGTTCCGCTGTCCTCTCTAGTGGGCTTGACGTGGATCAACAGATATGACACGGATTGTTGGTGCTGGTGGCGGCGGTGGTGGCGGCGGTTGCTTTTTAGGGCATACCCTGATCGCCACACCAAGCGGTGAACGCCGCATTGATGAACTGCAGCTAGGTGATCTGGTCTGGAGCTTTGACCACGACGGCAAAATTCATGAAGCTGCAGTGCTCAAGGTCCACGAGCACCACAACGAACCTGTCACCAGCTACATGCTCTGGGGCGGTCAGATTCTTGACGCTACGCCAAACCACTGGGTACTCAACCAGTTCAATGCCTTTGTCGAAATTGACACCCTTGGCACAGATGACTGCCTAGTTGACCACAACGGGCACCTGCGCCCCATCGTCAGCAAAACAAACGCGGGCACTGGCACTGTCTACAACCTGACGGTTGAAGGGCACCATACCTTTATTGCTGCTGGTATCCGTGTCCATAACGCGGGTCTTGGTCTTGGCATTGCAGGTTCTGGTGGCGGCGGTGGAGGTGGTGGTGGTAGCAAAGGTGGTGGCGGTGGTGGTGGTCAAAGCCGTACACCAACAGAAGCTGACGATTCACTGCAATCTGTTCAGTTCGGCAATGTGCTTGACCTGTTATCAGAAGGCGAGATCCAAGGCATTGAAAATGGCAACAAGGGTGTTTTTCTATCAGGGACACCAGTTCAAGATGCTGCCGGCAACAACAACTTCTCGGGTTTTACAATCGTCACCCGCAATGGCACACAAGCCCAAGCCTATATCAGCCAGCAGGTTGGAACAGAAAGGGAAGAAGCCGTCAACGTAGAAGTTGTCAAGGCGACACCAATTACCCGCACAATTACAGATACAGATGTTGACCGCGTGCGCGTCACGCTACAAGTGCCGTCACTGCAATTTATTCTAGACAATGGCGATATTGTTGGTAATAACGTGAGTATAGAAATCAAAGTTCAGTACAACGGCGGCGGTTATAGCACTGTGGTCAGTGATACCATTAGCGGCAAAACTAGCAACTCGTATCAGCGTGATTACATGCTGACGCTGAGCGGGGCGTTTCCCGTTGATGTTCGCGTAGTACGTGTTAGCGCTGACGAATCATCAGCCAAGCGTCAAAGCCAGACATTCTGGTTCAGCTATACAGAAATCATTGACGAGAAACTGCGCTACCCCAACAGTGCATTATCATTTTTGCGCTTTGACTCTCGACAGTTTGACTCAATCCCAACACGCAAATATCTAATTCGTGGCATTAAAATCCAACTGCCATCCAATGCGTCTGTAGACACCACAACGCATATTGGGCGTGTCACATATGCTGGCGTTTGGAATGGTACATTCAGCGCAGCAACATGGTGTAATGACCCAGCCTGGTGCCTGTGGGATTTGCTGACTAACACACGCTATGGCGCCTCTATCCCAACGAGCAGCCTTGACAAGTATGACTTCTTTGCAATCAGCCAATATTGCAACACGCTAGTTGACAACGGCAAGGGCGGGCAAGAACCACGCTTCTCCTGCAACCTGCTAATTAACAGCCGTGATGAGGTCTACAACGTCATCCAAGAGATGACCAGCCTATTTCGTGGCATTGCATATTATGGCGCCGGGTCGCTGGTATTACAGCAAGACAAGCCCACCGACTCGCAATATCTGCTGGGTCCAAGCAATGTCATAGATGGTTTGTTTGTTTATAGCGGCACATCACAAAAAGCACGTCACACCTGCGCGACCGTTGCTTGGCAGTCTTACGACACCTTGGGCGAGGTTGAGTACGAATACGTTGAAGATCAAGATGCTGTCGCTAAATACGGCATCATCAACAAAGACATCAAGGCGCTGGGTTGTTATAGCCAAGGGCAAGCCCGCCGTGCCGGTAAATGGGCATTGCTAAGCGAACAAAACCTTACCGAAATTGTTACCTTCTCCGTTTCAATCGACAGCGGCATCATCCTGCGTCCCGGCATGGTGATTGACATAGCCGACCCGTTGAAAGCTGGCTCACGTCGCAGCGGTCGCGTTAAATCCGCCACCACAACCGCAATCACGATTGACAGCAGCACTGACCTGACCGTCAACCTATCCAACAGCCCAACAATTTCGGTGTTGATGCCCACGGGCTTGGTGGAAACCAAATCCATTAGCAGCATCAGCAGCGGCGTTGTAACTGTCAGCAGCGCTTTTAGCGAAGCACCAAATGCCAACACAATCTGGCTGGTGCAAACAACTGATCTGCAATCCCAGCAATATCGCGTGTTGAATGTTGCTGAAGCTGAAGACGGCATCTACGGCGTAACCGCCTTGGAATACAACAGCAGCATTTACGCAGCAATCGAAGCGGATCTCAAGCTAACTGAGCGTGACATCACCAACCTATCCGCTAAGCCAGCCGCACCAAGCAGCATTTCAGGCACGGAATATCTATATCAAGACGGGCAGAACGTCTTCTCTGGCTATGACCTGGGCTGGATCAGTCCGAAGCAGCGCGTCAATGAGTTTCGTGTGAAGTGGCGCATTGATAACGACAACTGGAATCAAGCCAATACAACATCACCATCACTGCAAATTAAAAATACACGGCAGGGTCGGCTATATGTTCAAATTACAGCAGCAAATTATCTCAACAAAGTAAGCGACATTGCTGTCGCTGAATTTGAGTTGGTTGGCAAAACAGCAGTGCCAGGCAATGTGCAGAATCTTACCTTTGAAGCCATCAACAATAACTCCGGTCGTCTGCGCTGGACTGAGACCGTTGACCTTGACGTAAAAGTCGGTGGCAAAATCCACATCCGCCACAGCAGCCTTACCGATGGCACGGCAACTTGGAGCAACAGTGTTGACCTGATCCCCGCTAAATCCGGCAGCTCTACCGAGGCAATCATCCCGCTTGTGGAAGGCGAGGTCTTGGTCAAGTTTGAAGACGATGGCGGCCGCCAGTCAACGACTGAAACCAGCGTGATCATTGATTTGCCCGATGCTCTGGGCAATCTTCTCGTGCAATCACGGCGAGAAGATGCCGACACGCCGCCCTTCCAAGGCAGCAAGACCACGGTGTTCTACAGCGAGGAATACGACGCGCTCACGCTGGATGGCACTGCTCTGCTTGATTCGATAGCTGATTTTGATGCGATAACAGCGTTTGATGTGACTGGCGATGTAGCCAGTAGTGGCACTTATTCCTTTGCTAATACGCTTGATCTCGGCGCTATTTTTGCACTTGACCTGCGCCGGTATTTTGTCACCCGTGGTTACTTCCCGTCTGATCTGATTGACTCGCGCACAAATACTGTTGATGACTGGAGTGATTTCGATGGCGGCATCACAGACAAGGTAAATGCAAAACTGATGCTACGGATGACAAACGATAACCCTGCCGGCACACCAACCTGGAGCGCCTACCAAGAGTTCGTGAACGGTGCCTTCCGCGCTCGTGCCTTTGAGTTCCGTGCTGATTTGACCAGTTCTGCTGTTGACCAGAACATCCTGGTAGACGAACTGGGTTATGACGCGACATTCCAGCGCCGTACAGAAAATAGCGATGGTGTCATTAGCAGCGGCGCAGGGGCAAAGGTCATCACGTTTGCCAATCCCTTCTTTGTAGGCACCGCAAGCCTTGGCGGATTAAATGCATACCTGCCTAGCATCGGCATCACTGCTCAGAACATGGGTTCAGGCGACTTCTTTGAGGTCACCAGTGTCAGCGCCACAGGATTTACCGTCACGTTCAAGAACTCAGCAGGAACTGCGGTCAACCGTAACTTCAACTGGAGTGCGGTCGGTTATGGCAGGGGCGGTTAAAGTAGGACAAACACTGCCGTCAAGCGGTCTGGCTCATGGCACAAGCTGATTACATCGTAAGTAATGGCACCGGCGCGGCTGTACGTTCCGATCTCAACGGTCAGCTCGCTGCCATCGTCACCAACAACAGCGGCGCCACCGCACCAGCTACCACCTACGCGTACCAGTGGTGGGCAGATACGACAACCAATACCCTCAAGCTCCGCAACAGCGCCAATAGTGCCTGGATCGAGATCATGCAGCTCGACGGCACGTTGACGATGGAGGACGGTACGGCGGCACTGCCCGGACTAGCCTTCCGCGACGACCTCGACACAGGCATCTTCCGAGCGGGCACCAATCAATTTGCAATTACTACGGGTGGCACGGCACGAGTCACGACTAGCACCACTGCCGTTACGTCAGCTCTCCCTGTTGATGTTCTGCTGGGTTCTGCTTCTACTCCTAGTTATACCTTTACCGGCGATCTTAATACCGGCATTTTTTCGCCCGGCGCAGACCAAGTAGCCATCAGCACTAACAGTGTTGAACGCCTCAAAATTGGCACTAGCGAGGTGGTGTTTAATGATGCAGGAAATGATATTGACTTCAGGGTTGAAGGCGATACAAACGCTGATCTGTTCAAGATTGACGCTGGCACCGATACTGTTATTGTCGGTGGTAAATATAATATCCTTAAAGGCTTTAATCGCCGTCCACCACTTCATCGTGGTCCGTTATTTACAAAAACAACTGCTACCACACTTAGCGTGGTTGCCGACTGCTCGCTAAACGGCTTCTTCTATAGCTCCGCCACGGCTGTGACGATGGGCACCCATACCAACAACACGGATATGGCGATCTGGCAGCACCCAACCAGTGGGGCATTGGTCAGTGACGCGAGCTTCACTACGGCACCAGCAGGAGCTGCGGGTGGCTCAATCGTTGGTGGCTACCACTACATTCCTAGCGGACGCCCCACTGCAGTGAATAGCGGCAGTCCGACATCAGCGGCTGAGATCCTGGAATACAGCATCTGGGATTTGACCTGGCGACCTGAGTGTCCTGACCCTCGTGGGATGGCAAACATTGATGGTCGGTTCTGGTGTGACCTTTACCTATGCGGCTCAACCAGCTTTGCAGGCACTGATTTCAGCGCAGTGCCATCCAGCAGGATTGGTCTCACCATCGCTGATGACAGCAGCCCACCTAAAATCCCTAGCTTCTACGGCGGCAACGGCAGTACGGCTTACACGCTAATCGGCGGCAACAACCCCGGTTCTTGGTATAACTTTTTTGAGGTAGCACATAGTTTTGGCAAGCGGCTGATGTTCAGCTGGGAGTTCCAAGCCGCCGCATTTGGTGCGCCTGAAGCCGGCAGCCGTGGTTCTGATCCCGGCACCGTGCAGTGGGAGCGGCAAAGCAAATGGGGGCTGGCACAGGCCACAGGGACGCTGTTTATCTGGGGCATTGAGCGCGTTGGCATTTACACCAGCGGCTTTAACACCAACACAGGTGGTCGAGGCACGGAATATGCCGACGCCCCTCGCGCCGTCCTCCTGGGTGGCGGCTTCTCCGTCGGGGCTGATTCCGGGTCTCGGGCCGCCTACTGGAGCGTCGTTCCATCGAGCAGTAGCAACCTCATCTCGGCGCGTTTTGCCTGTGATCACCTTATCTGCGGATAGTCACCATGACATTCATCAACACTGCTACCGATCTTGCGGCAACAGAAGCTAGCCCTGAGCGCACTGCGTTCTTGCAGAACCTGCTAAACGATTACACCATCTTCGATGATGCAGAGTATCCCGAGGGCTATGACCGTCAGTTGCAGCCCGGTGACGAAGGTTATGTGGTCCCGGTGCTGCGGCAGGAATGGAACGCTGGGGCAGCGGCAGCTTGGGGATTTGACAGCCGTGAGGCGATTGAAGCGGTGCTCTGATGCCGGTCAAGTCAAAAACCGCGCTAGGGCGCATTGAGTTCAAGCCCGGCAAACCCAAACGCACTCGTCAAGGGCAGGGGCAACACAGCCTTCCTAGCCATGGACGCAAGAAGATGCGCGGTCAGGGCAAGGGCTAATGGCTGGCACTATTGCCATAATGAGAGCGAAGCCAGAGCCTAGTCGTGGTTGAAATCCTAGCCGCCATCACGGGTGCCTCAATCAGTGTGGCAGCGTATGCGTTCACCGGCATCGCACGGCGCAACGCCCAAAGCCATGATTCCGTGCTGCGCCTGACCATGGCGGTGGAATCCGTTGCCTCAAAGATGGAAGAGCTGCACCTGGACTTTAAGTCTCAATCGCGCGAGGTCTTTGGACGGCTAAACCAGATGGAACAGCGGTTAGCCAAACTGGAAGCAAAGTTCTAACCTGAGGTGTCTGCCTCTTTTGTATGACCACCGAACAGCTCGCCATCGCTGGCGTTGTCGTTGCCGCCGGTTCTGAGATCATCGGCATGTCGCCACTGAAATCCAATAGCTGGGTGCAACTGCTGATGCAAGGTCTCAAGATCATGTTCCCCAGACGGCGGTGAAAGAACTGCGCCTGATCAAGTTCTTCGAGCACTTCGACAAGAAGGATCCGTACCATCGCGCTGCGATTGCACAGCTAGAAGAACGCCTACCTGACAGCCTGTTCACTCGCAAGAACAGTTGGTTCAAGGTATGGAGCCAGTCAGGCAAGCGCATGGGCTAGGGCTGAAACTTCCTGCCCCAACCCGACTTTGCACCCTCGGGCAACCACCGCTTTTGCAGCATGGCGCGGCTATAGACCGCCTGATTGCCTAGCATTACCGACCCGCTGTAGCCGTCGTTGACGCTGCCGTAGGGGTCATTAACAATGAAATCACCTTTGGCGGTCATGCCGCGCACCACCAGCATGTGACCGCCTGTTGGTGCAGACAGACTGCCGCGATGCAGGATGCCAATCACAACAGGACGCCCTGCCTTCAGCTCCGTCTCCAAGTCAGCAAAGCCTAGGTTGGTGTGCCAGGTTGACTTCAGCCCATACGAAGCCAACAACCTGCCCTGTGCGCCGTGATCGGTGGTGTCGCCATAGCCGCCATTGATCAGCTTGCGGAGGTAGTCATCATCACCCTTGATCTTGCCTGGCATGAAGAACGCCAAGCACATGGCACAGCTTGAACTATTGCAGGTGCGCTGCGCCTGGGTGAAATTATCAACTTGGTTGAAGTACGGCACTGCAAGGTTGATGCTGCCATCACCGGCGGGCTCGGGCTTGTCTTCCTCACCGTCTATTTCATTCCAATGCCCGTTAAATAACCACCAAACACCAAGGCTGTAAGGCAACTCAACCTGCGTGTGCTTGTTCTGCGTGGCAAGGATCTTGGCACCCTTGAACGTCTTGCCCTTGTCGATTTCTGACTTTTCGTTGGCTTCTAGATCACTGCCTGGCACCGGCTCCTTCTTCAGCAGCGTGTTGTGAGTGGCAGTCAGATCCGTGGTCTTAGGCGCTGCTACCGCTGCTGCAGAGCAGAACAAATTGACCTCTTCCATCCGGCGACGCACTAAACCTGCTAGACCGTTATTAGTCCAGCGAGGCAGTTCTGCCTTGGCAACAGTGTTGGGATCCTCCCCTGCATTGAGTCGCCTGCGTAACGTTGATTCCTGCAACGCTGTGTTGCCACAGTTAAATGCAAAGCTGACGAGCGCATCAAACTGGCACTGCTGAAGCGGCACAGTGATTAGCTCATTGACGCCCTTCTCAAACCGCACCAGATCCTTGAGTAGCAAAGCCTCGGCTTCTGCTTGAGTGATGGTTTTGCCTGGTGTGACATGCGGACCCGTGCTGCCGTAACCAATGGTCGGTATGCCAACTGGGCAGATGTAGGTTTCAAGCCTGCAACCCTCAAACTCTTTGATCAGCGACAGCCCAGCCTTGGAGATTGAAGTCATTAGCACACAGCGACCAATCAACAATAGCTTGCCTCGCTACCGTGTCCAATATGCTTCAAATCAATGACCTGGGGCAAATGGATGGTCGTTGAATTTACCGTGGAGGAAGAACTACGTCTAGAAACGCAATGTCGATCAGCCTATAACTGTACAGACCTACAGCAGTTAGCCCACCTTTGCTCCTCACTTGTTAGGCAAAACGCTTACTACACCAAGTTAGTAAAGCAAGCCACAGGTCACATAGCAGAGATTGAAATGATAGCCCTATTCAGTCAAGAAGTACAGGTTGAAAATTTGAGTGAACCTAAGGGAGATGACATTCAGGTCCGAAACCCGTTCTTGAATATTCTGCTGATAATTCTTGGGATTGTGATGGAACTAGGGGAGTTTTGCTTTGATCTGCTGCGGCGAGTGATGCCAGCCAAGACTCCAAAGAATCACGACTAGCTGTTTTAATTGGCATCTTTAGAAATTGCCGCACTTCTGCTGTTGTGCGAGCAATGATGCTCGCATTTTTTGCGTAACAGATAAAATAACGACCGTTCCAGTCTTTGCCGGTTTCAACGGACATACCCGTTGGCAAATGTAGCGTTTCGCGTTTCATCGCAATAAACCAATCAAACGATCTGTCACGGTGCGCCAGTTAATGATTGGCTCACGATGTTTCCAAGACACACTCAACGGTGCAGTTACAATTTCAGCCATTTGAATAGTGCTAAACCGATGCCCACAACTGGGACATTTGCGCCGACGATAAAAATCGCCGCTTCTAGTGCGGCATGTTCTAATGATGTCAGTTGTCAGGCAACCGCAAGAAGGGCAAGGTGGTCCGATCCTGTTGATTCCCATGGCTTAGCCCCAGCCCCAGATCAAGCTGGAGCTGCGTTTCTGTGATAGGAACTTTCCCGGCGGTCCCTCTTTCAGTATTTTACGCAGCTCTCGTTCTGACTTGTGGAGGAGTTTGCTACAGGTATCCTGCGCGATTCCAACAATTCTGCTGATTTCACGTTTTGAGCACGGCTCCTCACCGTTCAACCCATATCGCAGAATGATCAGTCGTTGATGCAAGCTGCACATATAAGTCAGTGCTTGGCGGATGGCTTCTATCTGAGTGTCTAACAGCAAATCCTGTTCCGGGCGTTCCGTTTCGGCTGGTATCAAGTCAATCACTGAGCTGCCTTCCTCCCGTTGTGTCCGCACTTTGGCGTCAAGGCTTACTGCGTCTTGTGCGCCGCGCATATAATCACGCAAAGTCTGCGGTGCAATACCTACAAAAGTTGCGCAGGTATTAAGACTTGGTGGCTCACCGTGCTCCTCTTGGTATTCAAGCGTAAAAATACGAACCTTCCGCAGGATGTCGCTGGCGCCTGTAGGCAGTTTGATGATTCGATCTTGGATTTGAATGGATCGCATGATGCCTTGCCGGATCCACCAGTACGCATAGGTTGAGAACTTGTAACCCCTGCCCGGATCAAAAAGCTCGACGGCACGAATCAAGCCAATATTGCCTTCCTGCACAAGGTCATGCATCGTGACCCTATTGGCTAGATGCTTGTATTTGGACGCCACGCCAATGACCAGACGCAGATTGCCTTGTATCATCCGCCGTTTGGCGCGTGTTCCAACTTTGATGATCTTCTGTTCCTGCTTGGTGTATTCCTCTTTGAATCCAATGGCTACCATCCGTTGGATGGCGTGACCCAACTCGATCTCCTCGTCGGCAGTCAGGAGCGGGATTTTGCCGATCTGATTGAGGTAATCGCGCAGCGGGTCAGACATTGAGCCATAAAAAAGGGGGCTGAAGCCCCCGTGAGATTAGAACGGCATGTCGTCTGTTGCAAGACTTTTCGGCTTTGGTGGCAATGTGAAGTCATTGACCGCGACATCCAAAGCAGCGCCTGGGCTGCCGTCTTTGCGTTCAAAGGTCTCTACATAGGCTTGTCCAGTCACGGTTACCTGAGCGCCTTTTGTTAGGTATTCATCAGCGAATTTGGCGCGACTGCCCCAAACGCTGCACTTCAATGTAGAAACAAGTTCGTCTCCCTTGATTCTTTTGCTAACTAAAAGTCGAAATTGAGTGACTTCACGTGGGCCATCTAGTGTGTTTACGGTTTTGAGTTCAGGGTCAGCGGCAAGGTAGCCAACTGCTGTGATTTGAAGCATGATCCGAAAAACTGGTAAAGGATAAAAGACAATGCCTGCTTAGGCGTGTAATTTCTAGACCGCATGAAATGATCTATGTGAGGAAGCAAATCAGGCGGTAACAACTGACTCAACTGATGCTCCTGATAATGATGCAACCGTTCCCGTTGTGCGGCATACGCTGCAGCCATCTGCATGTGCATCATGTCGTCAGTCATGGCGAATCAAGCTAGAGGGATAGGCGCTCCTGAATAAACCG
>Ga0194117_10002283_pt1 | contig 20702 bp, 13 predicted proteins | sample TA2MahsurfametaG_FD_160579 | JGI IMG/M metagenome (GOLD analysis project Ga0194117, IMG submission 160579) | Freshwater microbial communities from Lake Tanganyika, Tanzania - TA2015009 Mahale N1 surface | ecosystem: Environmental > Aquatic > Freshwater > Lake | place: Tanzania: Lake Tanganyika...
AAAAAGATGCCTATCAATGAACCTGCAAATGGAAAGAAAAAATCTCAAATTCAATAATACGTTGATTACTATCACGACGCAGGTGTTCAACATATTGCCCTCAGAACTGAAGACATCATTACAACAGTTGAAAATTTGAGAAGCAGAGGAGTTGAGTTCTTAAATATTCCAGACACTTACTATGATCGTATTAGAAAGAATCTACCTGATATGACCATCAAAGTTACAGAAGATATTGATAGACTACAAAAAAATAAAATTCTTCTTGACTACGATGAAAAAGGTTATCTCCTCCAAATCTTCACCCAGCCTGTTGAAGACAGACCAACCCTTTTCTATGAGGTCATCCAAAGAAGAAATCATGAGGGATTCGGTGCCGGAAACTTCAAGAGTTTATTCATATCAATCTAAGAATGCCAAGGTTTAAGAGGAAACCTTTGATTGCAAAATCCATTTATAGATTCTATTTATATTTTTGGCATTTTGAGGTAAAAATAGTAAGATCGTGATTAATAAAATAATACTGATGTTTTAAATATTATTCTTAAATCTACAAAGTTGTATTCATGATGCAAACAAGACTAAGTCTTCGTCTGGGCTATTTCTTTTCCATCTATCCCAAAAATCAGTCATTGAAGTCTACTCAGAGCACTTTTCACGTACAATTTTCTTCATTTAGGCAAGTTAACTGATTAAAGAACTCAGAAAGGATCCATTGGAACTGCCTCAATTTTCTGCAGATGTTCTACTTTTCGGCAAACATCATAGTGATCATTTGGCTTAAGTGTCTTATGATGTGAAAAATGGATGGGGTAAACCTGTTATCAAGCCTTTTGAACCTATTAGAATTAATCCATTTGTTTCTTCTCTTCATTATGGTATTCAATGTTTTGAAGGACTAAAAGCTTACAAAAGTCCTAATGGTAAAATCAGGCTTTTCAGACCTGAATGCAACGCCATGAGACTTAAAAGATCTTCTGTTAGGTTAACACTTCCTGATTTTGATGGAGAAGAATTGATAAATCTAATAAAATAATTTGTGCTAATCTAACAAAGGTGGATACCTGCCATCACAGAATTTAGTCTCTATCTTAGACCTTTGCACATCTCAGTTGATGATGCTTTGGGTGTTAAAAAACCAGACAAATCAAAATTATATGTTATGGGAGGTCCTGTTGGGCCATATTACCCTACTGGATTCAAGCCTATTTCTCTATCATGCAGAGTGGACACAATTAGATCTGCGCCTAAGGGTACTGGAGCTTTTAAAATTGGTGGGTAAATATGATATAATATAGTAACTATGCACCAACTTTGGCAGCATCATCATCTGTGATATCTGAGGGCTTTCAACAAGTTCTCTGGCTATTCAACGATCAAATTGTTGAAGTCGGAGCTTCCAACATTTTCTTTATTTTTAAGGACAAAAGTGGACAAACTGAGGTTGTTACTCCTGATTTGGAAGATCTTATTTTGCCAGGAGTTACAAGAGATTCGATTCTAGTATTTTTAGATTAAAATAGTAAATGCTGAGAGATCAGAACAGGTACAAGGTAACGGAGAGAAAAGTGTTTATAACTGAGCTTATCTAAAGACACAAAAACGGAGAATTAATAGAATGTTTTGGAGCAGGAACAGCAGTTATTTTGGGTGGAGTAAAATAGATCGAATACCAAGGTACCAGGTTGAAATTGTTATAAGAAAAAGAATTGATAGGGCCTATTTCGCGTGAAATTCGAGACAATTTGTTAGGAATTCAAGAGGGACGTATTGCTGATAGATATGGCTGGATTAGATAATTGAATTGATTATACTAAATCTATATCTTTCATATTACCTAGTTAAATATCAACAGAAAAATAAGATGTGCAAAATGGTCACAATCTTCATATTTTTTTTAAGATTGCTTTTTCAATTATGTAAAAGATAAATATAAAGTAAAGATAATAGTGTAGCAAATCAAAATCTTTACTTGTTGATGCCTTTTTCGACATGCTTCAGTGCTCCCTTATAATAGTTGCTAAAATCATAATTTTAATAATCCTTCAGAGTTCGATGCATGATATCAAGCAGTTGCTTTTCTCCAGAATAATTAATTTTTCTAATCTTTGCTTTAACCTCGTTAAACCAATTTTAAATGGGATTTAGTTGAGGCGAATAAGGTGGCAGAAATAAAATTTGCATTCCACACTCTTTAGCCATATTGGCTGTTTGCTATTTGTCGTGTATCGCACAGTTATCCAGTATTAGCCATTTTTACTTCATATTTTACTCTAAATTACGTTCTTATTAAGTTAGCTCATCCATTTCTTATTTAAGTCTTAAGAAAAGTTGTTTTATGAAATCTAAATACTCATATTTCCTATATGTGCCTTCAATAATTCTCCAGTGAGTGAGGCCATCCTCAGCAATAATAGCTATAAGAGAAAAACGTTTACCTTTTGCAATTGGACAGTTTACTGTGATCTCTTAGTTTGGCCTTGCCCAAGCTTTATCACGAGTCATATATAGATTAAAACCGCTCTCATCCAAAAAATATATCTTCGCTTGTTTCATCCATATATCTTTGTATTTTATGCAATAATCTTGTCTTTTTTCAAGAGATTTTGTAGTATTTCTCTATTTAGGAACACATTTAACTCTTTTCTTTTTGAATTTTCCAACTTTCAGCAACCTTGCAACAGTAGTCCTCGTTATCTATATTCTTTAACCATTTTTAATGTATTTTAAATCTTAAATTTTGTTCAACTCCACTGTCAGTTAGTTTTGAGTCAAGAAAGGATTTTATTTGATTAATCTTGCTACATGTTACAATCTTTCAAGTGTTACCTTTCTTTCTGGTGCTTTTTCTCTCATATTTTCTCTGTTTATTCTTTAGTAAAATGATGGATCTTCCATCCATTCAGTATAAAGTTTGTGAATAGTGCTATTTCCCATGTCAAAGAGTTGACCGATTTCTCTTATGGTCATTCTGGGTCCTTTGAAATCAAAGTTATTCTCTCCAGCATAATATTAATCAAATTTTTTGGACAATAGCTATAGAGTCTTTTTAGTAAGTCTTCTTCTTCTTTTATTGTTTCCTCCTTTTCCTTTTTTTTTACCGTCGAAGTCCAAATCTAAGTCTTTAAACTATCTTTTTTCTCGTCTCTGTTTAAGTTATTATTCTTTGAGTTATCTCTTGATTCTTCTGGCTTATTGCTTCATGTACTTTCTTTTATCTTTAGTAAACTAATTCATTTGAGGCATACTACCTCCACTATTCATTGTTCTCAAAGTCTTCATAGATTTCTAGTCATCATTTAAGAATAACTTCTCAGATCTAAAAGTGAACGATGATTTGACTGATTTTGTTGATCTTTTTTACATTTAATCATCAAAATCCTACTTTGCGTAGTTTTAGGAAATTTGACTGTAGGGTTGGGATTTGGCATCTTCAGAATAGTTATCATAGAGTAACTTATGATACATTTTGATTTGCTGATCTTACTCAGAATCACTATCTGAAGGCAGATTGCTATTTTAACCTCCATAAAGACTATTTTCTTTTTGCGAGAAGTTATAATCAGTTCTATTGTACTCAAGTGATGTATTATTATCAGCAAAACTGTATTCTGACATTGAGTTTTAATAGATTACTTGTTGATTTTACTCTTTAAACTTAACACTTTTGAATATTTCTTTAAGTTGATTGCTATATTAAATATAAATTCATATTACAATACGTTAACTAAAATAACAAATGCACTTTTAATTAAAATTGTTTTTATGTTTATGTCTACATTTAATTAAAAAGAGATGAACGTATATTATTTATGATAAAATTTAATTTTTTTCAATGAAATTTGTTAATAGAGTGCTAGTTAAAATATTGTCTCATAATCAAAACATCTTACTGCTTTTTGCTTAATATGATTTATCCTTTGCTGATTCATATCCTGGAGAATGTATCGAATGTATCGTGATAATCGGTTAGTACTTGAAATTTTACTTCCATAGTGCAGATCCTCGTTGCAATTTGAGCTCTTTCTTTTTGACTATTTTTTAAATTTATAACGGTTTCGTTTTGTTTCTAAAAATTCTATTGAAAGTCTACTCTTTATAATCTAACTATAATCTGTAATTTTTGGCTTACTAATTTACTTTTTGTATCTCCTTTTATTTCCGATTTAGTAAATCTCTAAGCACACTAATCTGCTGGATATCTTCATCGCGACTTGGTCTTTCTTGAACAAGTTCTTTTACTTCTTCGATATATTTCTGAAAGATTTTAAGCTAGTTTTCACGTTTAGCCTAAATATTTTTGACATTCTGCTCAAAATTTATGCAATCTTCAAGTTTCTTTAGCAATAACTATTCTGTGCGATGTTTAAAATCTTCAATAATAGAAGACTTATCACTTATATACTAGTTTTTGATTGTTTAAATGTATTTTTAATGTTGTTCTTTCAGAAGATAAATATGTGAATTATTTTATTTTATCTCTTCCTAAAAATTTTTAATCGTTTTGTTTAAATAGGTAATCTAATTTTCAAGAGTTGTGATTTATTGTTTCCTATGGCAAAGCTATTGAAAGAGAGCTGTTTGTCTTTGTTGAGTTTAATTTGTTAGATTTTACATTTATTCTGTCTTTAAATCAATGTCTTTTCTGAGTTTTTTCACCTTCTCGTTTATTTTTTGAAAATGAGAACCCTTAAGATCGTTTATAATCTTTTAATTTTATATTTTGAAGAGGCTCATCTCTTAATTTCGTTTTTCATTAATGGAATTTAATTACTCTTTATGAAGTGTAGTTATATGTTCCATCTCTTATTTCAATAGACTTAATTTTTAAAGTTAATACTTTTCGTAGTCTCTTCTGAGCTGTTGCTTTATCTGTTAAATTTACTCATCATGTGTTTGCTGATTTTTTAAAATCTAAGTTTCATATTTGATGACCATCCTATCATATTTGTCTACCCAATTTTTGTTCTAATCCTATCTTTACTGCTTTTCTCTTTGATATTTTTCCATGATTTTTTTCTGCTATTTCTGAAAGTGCAATTAAAGAATAACCTTCTCCTAAGCTAAGTCCTAACGCATTCTTTTTATTTCGAATTCTAGGTCAGCCTTGATAATTTGATATCTTTTTTATATGTACTTGCAGTTTGGACAGCAGTTTGCAGTCATATAGAATTTGGATTTTTATAGAAATTAGAACTTTGAGCAAAGGTTAAAACAAATCATTTCAAGCATGTTTTTATACATATTTGGGTTCAAGACAACTATAGGATGATCGCTTTAAAATCTACTTAGAAATTTTAATTTATTTAAAACTGATACCTCATTGTTGAAATCAAAACATTTATAACATAGATTTTTCATTAAACTTATTTATTTGAATACGAATCAATTATTTCCATGCACAAAAAATATAAATAACATGCTTTTTTCTATTTTTACTTCCAACTCATTTCTCATGTCTTGTTTTTATTTTATAAGTATTTTATTTATAATTAATAAGAGATAGACACGATGATAAGAGATATCAATATCCTTAATACAGGTATCTTTCCTAAATTAGAACACGTGTTCACATCCAAAAAGCATAAAATTTTTAGAGCCTATTAGCGAAAAACCGCCTAAACATATCTCACTAAAATTATCATCGCAAAGGATGAAAGAATATTCAATCTATATAAGCAACATATTGCGAACGTCATCTTACCTTATCTGGTTTCAATCAAATATTTGAATCAATCATCTTTGTTGAGTTTGTAGCAAGAATGCGGACTAGCCATGGTGAAAACTTAATATTATGAGAAAGAAAATGACTAGAGTTACGATTACGTAGGAAATGAGTTAGAAAATAATCAATAAACATTGGTGCGCAAGGAGAAAGATTCCTCAACAATTATGATATCCAAAAAAATGATTAAAGGAGTCACATTAAGAGAGATGATTTTGAACAAAGACGAGAGGCTAAATGAATAATTTTGTTTAGATTTGATAGCTTAAATAGTTGACTTTTTGCTACTCGGAAATGGAGTGAGAGATATGTTTATTACAACCTAAAATATCATTGTTGAAGATTCTGGGGCGATTCACTTCAACTACTTCTCGTTTGTAGGACTAGAGTTCATCAAATAAGACAAGTACATCACCAAAGTGTAGTTTGAATAGATACTTCCTTATTTAACACCCACTTTGATGAACAACAAAAATACGATTGACATTTAAGTTGAATTAAGGTTCATTCTCATCAATTATGTAGCTGCCTACTTTAAAAAAGATATTATCTTCGGTGCAGGACATTTTGACCTCGAAGTTTAAGTAAAAAGAGATAATTAGTTGCTTACAGTTGTAACCAAAGTAACTGACTCTCTACTTCCCGATATTTTGTCTCCCGCTTCGAAGAAAAAATTGGAAAATCAAAAGGGAGGGATGATAAATTTATGGAATGAATTGTTTAAGTAGAAGAAAAAAGTATAGAAATAAGGATAGTACAAATATGCCTAAAACAAATAGATTGAGGTGAAAAGGACATTTAATTGGACTTGGTAGTAAATTCTATAAAACCTATCGACTTATCATTAAAATTATGAAGTATCTGAGTTTGGTAGTAGTGAATAGAAGGATAACTAATAAATAAAGAATGAGAGTAAATAGTAAATCAATAGAAAGTGCAAAATGAAGATAAAACACTTTATCAGCAAATTAAATATTAATCAAAAAAAGAATTGTGTACACATAGCCACTTCTTTACATAGTCTAATTGACATCTTCATTGATATACTCGACAATGTAATGCAAACAAATAGTAGCAGGTTAAAATTAAAAAATGTTGCCAAAGTATAGAAATTGAGAGATGATTTGGTTTTTTAAAGAAGTGATTTAATGAAGAGAGGCAGATACTCCAAATCACTCTACATTCCAATCAAAACAGGGATGAGATTTGCGTCCATTTTGAAGTACAAAAACTGGGTAATGATGCTTCAGATGAGTGACTCTGCGAATCAGGCAACAATTTAGGCAATTTTCAATCTTTTGAGGTTTATCTTTGATATCAGAGAAACGATGGTTGAAATTGGAAACTAAATATCGACAAATTTATTACAAAGTATTTTATCAAATAAAGAATTTAAAAATATAGAAGGAAATAGCTTAGTAGATTAGATTAATTAGTTTTATAGCTTGATGCATAGCTTGAATGAATATTAAAATTTTAGAAGATATTTTTGGTAAATATTCTTCGTAATAACAAACAAGATAGTGATACTAGCTAAGGAATTTTACTTAAGGGCAACTTCTTTCAATTTCGACCAAAAAATAAAGATAAATCAGCAAGATTTTTCATCAATTTTACAAAACTTTAAACAATTCATACCTCCTCCCCCTTAGTAATCCAAAGCAAAAAGTTTCTTGTCTAAATTCGAGCCCAAAGAAATCAAGTCACCCAATTTCAGATGTTGAAGTTAATTGATAATTCAATCATGATTATGATGTTGTATATATTTGAGAGAATTTGATAATCATTAATGAGTGCAAGAAAAGCAGCTTAGGATATCATCGAACATATCAAAAATAAAGAAAAAATACAGTAGATAGCCATTCAGAAACTATGCGAAGCAGCGAAAGATGTTCTCAAAGATTAACCTAACACAGTCAGAATCAGATCTCCAGTCACTATCTGCGGAGATATACATGGACAGCTCGATGACCTTCTAGAGTTATTCAAAATAGGCGGATATCCACCCTACGCAAACTACATTTTCTTAGGAGATTACGTTGACAGAGGAAGAGACAGTATTTAAACTTTTCTTCTTCTCTTAGCTCTTAAAGTACGATACAAAAACAGAATAACTCTTTTGAGAGGCAATCATTAGTCAAGACTCATCACTCAAGTTTACGGGTTCTATGACGAATGTATAAAAAAATACGGATCTTTGAATGTATGGCGATCCTTCACATAAATCTTCGATTATCTCACAATTACTGCAGTAGTTGATGACAAAATTTTTTGTGTTCATGGAGGTTTATCTCCAAATGTCAAAGATATCAATGATTTATAGAAAATAGATCGTTTTAGATAGGTACCTCAAGAAGGAGTTATGTGTGATTTGCTTTGGTCTGATCCGTAAATGATATAGGGTTGGTCAGTTTCAGCTAGAGGAGCAGGTTACTTATTTGGGAGAGATACAGTTGAGACTTTCTGTCATAATAATGGTCTTAATTTAGTTGCAAGAGCTCATCAACTTGTAATGGAAGGATATAAATACATGTTTAATTAAAAACTTGTGACAGTCTGGTCTGCTCCCAACTATACTTATCGATGTGGAAACTTAGCATCGATTATGGAGTTAGATTAAAATTTGCAGAAGTATTTCAAGATATTCTAAGCAGCTCCTACAGAAGGTAAAGCTATAGATGGAAAGAGTGTGCCACTTTATTTCTTATGAATGATAGAAGAGATTATTTTGATATAAATTCTGATCAAATGTATTGAGAAAGAAAAAAATTTATATAATCATTTACCGTTAATACAGCTTTAGTTTATGGCTTTTCCATAACCTTCTAAAAGCTTGAGATAACGAGTGGATACATCAAGGTTTCGGATTTATTTTCCTTCTTGAAATGAACTCTTGAATATAGATTCATTAATAAAAAGTCCATTTAAAGTTTTCTACCAATTATTTTTATTAAAGACATTTGTAGTGAGATTTGAATGAGCCACTTCATCTTCTTCTTAATCATCATTCAAAAAAGTAGCATCTTTCCAGTCCAACCCTACATTTTGACATTCTTCTTCCCATATTTTTTTTGATAGTTAGGAATATAACATTTAATTTCCTCGCCTTTGTTGCTTAGATTTCTACTGAAAAGAGTTATTCTTTAGAAATTAGTAATAGGAAGATAAGATTTAGTTTTTATCTCTTTATCGGCCTCTTAAAAAACTATACTATCCACCAATACACTTTAATTTTTTTTTGTGTACTAGGTTTATTTGGCACTGTTTCCAGTGGCTGTATCTCCAGTAGCCTTCAATTAATGATTTTTATATCCTGTGGCCTCTAAATAAATCACTTTTTTGCTACATTTTTGCACTATATCAATCAAGGGTGAATCAGGTTCAGATTTTAGAGTACTTCTGAAGTTAAAATTCAAAAATTTAGGAGATCTCCCCATCGTTAAACTTGGATCAAAATTTTTGATAGGTTTTTCTTTTTATTAAGAAATTTTTTCGGTTAGAGTTAAGAGACAAATCTTAGGGATATTGATTTTATTCTACCTGGCATAGTTTTCAATGAAAGAGAGAGCCTGACAAAAAGATGTAAATTTTTTTAACTTGCTGAAAAACAATGAAGTATTTCTTAGTCGATTACTTCTTTCCTCAAAGATTAAAAATATTTCATTTAGAACTATCTTTCGCTCATAAAGATTTTAGCGTAGCTATTGGAAGAGAAGTTTTCATTCAACCATACTTTGCATTTGTTGTTTGGATTTAAAATAATCATTTTTGATGTAATTTTAAATGGCCCAAATCTATCGAACAATCTTTAAAATCCAATAATGCAAGAAGAGCAATTTAAAAAGGGGTAGATCTTTAAGTTTGTTCAACCTGATGCTACATTACTCGTGATTGATTTAAAGTATAGTTTGGTATTGATTGGATTATTATACTTAGAAGCTTAGTACTTTCACAATCGGGAACTAAGTTTTTTGACGCCATTCATAATGTTTAAGCTATTGTGCCAGTTGATTATGATGAAGAGTAATCCCCTTTCTCTTGCTATTGCTTGAGAGGCGTGTAGGTTAAAATCTAACTTGATTTGTGGAGAATGAATGTTGAAGTTCATGATGTTTGGTGTGTTCTGGTTGGATTCTTTTGGAGTTGAAGGGTCTCATAACTTTATGTAAGCTTAAAATAAAATTGATTTTCAAGAATACACTGCAATTATGCCGCTGAACATAGCCTCGATAAGTTATTTTAGTTAATTAAATAATAGAAAAGTGCCGGATGAGATTAATTGATTTTTAAAAAAAGGGTTTGGATCACTTTGAATAAATTTTAAAGTCAGCATCATTCAATTAATTAAAAAAATTATCCATTTGATTATTAATAAGGAAATCTAGTGATTAGATGCTTGATTGTTTGTTCTAAATAGGGTGCATATCCCAAAAAAATATTTCGTTTTAATTTTATTTCTAAGTTGATCTCTAAATAGAGAATAACTTCTTATTTAATATGGATCTATCATCTAATATATCTAAATTCAAATGAAATACCTGCAAACATCCATCAATTTACTTATATATTCATAATTCAGACTTATTTATAAACTTTACTAATTATCATAGATGCTGTTGGGTTCTAGAATTTGATTTTTAATGCGGCATTAAATTAAATATTAATAGAACGTTAGAATGGAACCACCAAGAAATATCATTCTCCAATCATGTTCTACCAACAGTCTAATTAATCATAAATACCCACCATTCGCCATCAGGGAAACTCTCAACAAAAATGGCACGCCGTTGAGACATAAAAACTATGAATTCTACTCTCCCAGCAATGCATCCCCTTTGAGATTCGCATAGTCCCACTTACCCATGAGAAATAACAAAAACAAAAGCAACATTTCGATGAATTTTAGCTCAGCAAAAGTTGAAGAGTAAAAATGAGTTTATGTAGTCAGAATAAGCGATTTATGGCATTCTGCGATTTCAAATAAAATATTAACAACAATAGTCCTAAACCCATGATGAGTAAAAAGCAAACTTTTAACAAAGAAAAATCAATTTGCGAGAGCCAAAATCGCATCCTGACTGAACCTCGAGTAGAACAGATGATTTTCATTGAGCACGAACCTTGTAATTTTGAAGACAATTTTAAGTCTATTTCTTCAGCGAAGATGAATTTTGTGCCAAATGTAGTGAGCTTGGAAAATTCATCAAAAAACAAAATTAACAGATCCAAAGTCATCTAAGATAACCGTATGTTTGCAAACATAATTAAAAAAGATCAAAAACACAAAAGAAGGCATAGTCAATCCTCAGTTGCTGACAGCTAAATATAGGAAGGTATGTTGTATTTAAGGTGTAAAAATAATGATGGTAAAAAGGTAACTTGTTGTTAACTTAGGCCAAATATAGAGTTGTTAGTAAGTAAAGTATCGAAGAAGATTTATGTTATTGTTCTAATTGTACTGTATCTTTGGTCCAACAAGGCTTTATTCTCTAAAAAATTCCATAGTAGCAGACCTTGCTGAAAAAGATATAAAGTTCAAAGTAAAGCTTGAAACATTTATTTGCTCAATAGTTGTAAAATACATAAACAAAGCTTGTTGAGATTGAGAGAAAGCAACTTTAGACACTAAATTAAATCAACAAGTTTTATAATGAAATCATTGATATACTTTCATAATACCAGTTAGAAGACATTAGATTAGCTGAAAATTACTTTGGAAGTGTATTTCACTCTCTTTAAGATAGAAAGAAGTTTCTCACTCAGCAATTATTAGGAGAAATGCTCGAAGACTAATCATTGAACGAACTAACTTCATAAAATAGTTCAGCTGGAATTTTTAATTTGAATTTAGAAATAAATCCTTAAAATACAAGTGAGTTCAAAAAAACTTTTAACAAATTCTTCAGACCGAAAATTCAGCAGTCCAAAAATAATTAGAACCAAAATAACAACTTATATTCAGAAGTGGATTTATAAAACAATAGCTTTAGTAATCAAATGAGGTTCAGCTTTGAAGACCCACATAAATTTAATGGATTAACCAAAAGTCAAAAAATTAAAAACAAGCTGTAAAAAGGAAAAGATGAAGGGTTGAGGCTGAAGAAGACAGGTAAAAACTAAAAAAAAGATGCGTTTAGAGATCTGTTTCCTTAAGAATAGAGTCCTCTGGTTAACACATAAATAAGTTCCCCCACATTCAAACAGTTTTGATCTTTACTGATCTTGAAGTTAAACTTAACTATTCAAATCCTTAATGTAATAAATTCATATTTCAAACATGGTCATAAGATCAATCAGTTTTCTTTTTATTCTTTTTTTTCTTGGCATTATTTTGATAGTTCCTCCAAAAATTATTTATATATTTTGATCTGTTTTTCTTAATCGTTCAATTTCTGCAAAAATTAATTATGGATATCCTTGCTCTATTCTCCTCTTGCACTTATCAAAATTCCCTTCAAAATTTCGCTTGATTCTTCATCCTCCTCCATAACAGTTAAGCCCTCCAAGCACAATTCTCTTACTTTTTAGTAATAGCCGATTCTTATCAAAAATCTGCAGTAATCTTAAAATGGCTGACGTTTGTTGACCCAATCATAACAAAGTTTATACTTCAAGATTTATGGACTGAAGTTGAAATCTCTTTCATAAATAGCAATAATCTTCTTATAGGATTTGTACTCAGGGATGTTTGAATATACCTTTAGTGCTAGTTTGAACTTTTTCATTTTGATGAGTTCCTCTGCAAAAAATATCAGGGCGACCTATATTTTGGAAGACTAAATTAAAGTGGATTAAAGAGCATATCTTAGAAATTAGAGCCAGGCTTCTCTTATTGCTGCTTTCGGAATATTATAAGCATTTGTGACGACAGTGGCTCTTCTAAAAGCTAACTAAGCTCTGTATTTAAGTAATTTTTTAAAAGTTCTGTTAGTAGCAAATGAATATCTCTTTTGGTCTAGAATACGATAAATGTTGGTTAGTTATTTGATAATTTCTGTAAAAGGATAGCCAATATCAGCAGTGGGGATCTACTCCTCTAAGAAATTATAAAGTTTATTGATAAAAAGTGTCATTTTTTAATCTAAGGTCTAATTATGCGCGATTATATCCTTAAAACCGATTTTTTCTAATAAAATTCCGGATTTGTCTGGATTTTTCGGATAAAATCGATAGAATTTGAAATAAGAAACAATGAAGAGATAAATCGAATAATGAGTGAGATAGCCGAAGTCATAAAGGCTTTTCATAAAATCACAAACAATCTACTCAGTTTATTAGTAATTATTTTGAGATAGATCTAAAGCTTTTTTTATGACGGCTAGATAACTTGATATGAAACTGCACAGTCTGAGGGTTTTCTGCTAAAATTTTATCTTCAAAGGCCATTTTACATCATAATAATCATTTTTGATTACTTTCTAGGGGAATATGGATAAACTTTATTCCTAACTTTAAGTATTATTTTATTTAATCGGATACAAAAAATAATTTTTTTCTTCTTGCTTGCTTTAGTCAATTAAAATATTAGTATTTTTAACTATCTTATCGAATAACACTTACCATTTTTTTTAAAGGTGACTTTTGATATAGTACCTTTAATTAGATAGATTGCCAGGTTCTACTATTTACGGAAACTTAAAATATTCTAGTTTTCTTACAAGTTAGATGAATCCTTACTTGTTTTTATTCTTCTCCCCAAGCTCAAGTAATGTTATATTTTACATTTTCATAGATTACTGACATAAAGATTTAATCTAATTATCCTCAACATATTTCCCTGAGTACATTCCAGAAAACATCTTTTAATATTGGTCTGCTCTTCTTCGAGATTAGCATACGATATACCCACAACTAGGACTTAGCTTCGTTGCAGGCTGCTTAACAGTCTTGGCAAAGAGTGAAAAAAAACGTTTCATCGTCTACTTTATATTTATGATTGGTTGTTGTGTTAGATCTGCATGTTTGAAGGCGAAGATAAATTTAGCTTGCTTCACTGTATTTAGCAAGTAATGCATTGAGACAAAGTTGTGCTTAAATTAAGAGCTCAAGAAAGCTATGGTAGGACAAATGATTGGGATACTGTTATCTAGTAGATGAAAAATGGGCTTTTTTTAGTCATATGTATTCTGACCTAGGCTGGTGATTTATTTGAAAACATGTTGCATTCCATCATGGATTGAGACTAAAATGACAGCTTCTTTTATGCTATTTTCAGGGAGTCTCAAAGTGTGATCAAAAGAGAACCGAATTAATTCTTATTCTTCTCTACTTGAAGCTATGGGATCATTCATACTTTTTTCTATAAAAATATTAGTTGAAAGATTTATTATAATTTCTTATAATATAGCTCTAAATTAATTTATGATAAAACTAAATTCCCAGAGAATAATCATTATTTTGAACTATTAATAACATGATATTTTTAATGTAATCAATAACTAAAATAAAATAAACATATGATCAAAGGTAGTCTTGTAGATATACTCTTCTAATCCTCTGAAAACAACAATCCTTCTCAGTCAGAATCGAAAAATGCCATAAACAAATAAAAAAGTAACAAGAATAAACACTATGACCTTTCTTTGGCTCAAGCTTTTCACAACAAACATTCAAACAAAGTCATCAAAATTACCCAATTCAATTCCTCTTTGATTATTGGCGAAGATAAGGTTTCCCACAAAAATTATTCAGCCACCACATCTTCACCTCAGAAAAATTTTAACATTAAAAAGATAGTTGAGTTTAAGAAAAAATTACTAGCTAGTGCCCAGAAAGCAGTTGAAATCCAACTTAAAAGAAAAGATTGTTCTTTCAACATAAACCTGAAGCCTAATACTGCTAAGAAAGGTCTGTCTGGGAAATAGTCTATAGATAAAATATTGCTCAATGCACAGTGTAACATAAAAAATGAGATTCCAACTGTCGATAATTTAGCAGCTAACCTCAATTTAGGGGATGAAGTGTTTTTGAAGGACTATGAATAATAAAAAAAGTAGTATTTAAGTGATATTCTGCTAGGACAAAAATTTGAACTTATGCATTCCAAAGATTTTCTTGCTGAAACAAATTAAAGTATCAAAGGTAATGCATATACTTCATCTCGAAAAAATGGGGTTTGCACTTTTGAGGAGTTAGCCGAAAATCATAGTGCTACTTTGAGCAGGAAGTTGCCTTCTCCTAGGAAAATGTATTCTAGGCATATAATCTAGCAAAAAAAGTATCAATAGAATTTGGAGAAGGAAAAAAGATAGATTCTTTAGCTTAAGAAAGAGCTCAACAAAAACTATGCAAAGCCTTTCAACCCTCCCGAAAACATAACTTCTCAAGCTTACATTATTTATTAGACTTAAGCCAAAAAGATACAATATAATAGAAAACTTAGTATAAGAAAGTAATAGAATGAAGAAGCTCAATAGACACGCAAAATGCTTCTGAATAGTCACAAAGTTATAGCTTCATCCAACCCTCGCCAAGCTGTAGAAATAGCTTCTCTTACTAAAATAATGACATGCATTATTACTCTTTAAATTTCATAAAGATACTAAATTAATCTTTCAGAATAAGAAGTGACGATTGGTCTTTTCTAACAAAATATAGGTGGCACTACAGCAAACATTAAAAAGGGAGAAGTTTATACAGTATAGCAACTAATTTACGGATTGATGTTGCCGAGCGGAAATGATGCGAGTTTGGCTCTTGCAGTATGGGGCGGCAGAATATTACTTTAGAGGTAATGTTTGACAAGAGATAAATCAAGAAATAATGGAGCTTCTGTAATGCCTTCAAAAAAATAGTCTTATGAGAGATTTATCTCAGAGATGAATATAAAAGCTTGTCAGTTGAACATGTAAAAAACAAAGTATGCTAACTCTCATGGGCTTTCGAATGTTGATAATAAATCTTGTGCTTTTGATTTAGGAATTCTTTGCTAGCATGCCATGAACAATCGAAAGTTTAGATAAATTGTAAGTACAAGAATTTATGAGTGTTAAGTAAAACAAGAAATGGGAGAATAAAATTCTCCCAAATTTCAGGAAAAATAAATTGGCCAATAAATGCGATAAATAGTAAAGTGCTAATAACAGTACAATGATAATTAGGAAGATAACCTTGAAGGTGAAGAGTAGATGAATGAGATTTAAGAAATGAGGCAAAAACTTACTGAAAATGCACTTGCGGAGAGTGAGGGTGACAATATTAACGGCAAAAAAATTGCAAGATGGTATTTTGACTAATATTTAGGCAAAACAGTCATCTACTTTTACAGACAAAGCCCGATATTTATTGTGGTATTAAAACAGGTGTGACAACTACTGCAGGCCCATGTTTGGTAAGTTGTGTGGAGATAAAAGGAAAGAGGTTTATAATAATTGTTTTGAACTGTAAGTCCATGAAGCACCGTTTCAAAGATACATAAAATCTGCGCAAATGGTTATTTAACAAAGAACAATACAAGTACAATGAAAGAGCTAATAATGTGTAGTAGACAAAATGATATTTCAATATAATAATAACTTTAGATTTGTGCTTAAGAAAGAGATAAGAATCATTGAAATCGACTTACTTTTTAAGTTATACTCTTATATTTATCATTCTGGTTGAAAAACAACTCCGTCCTGATTCTACCTCTCAAACTCTAAAATTTTTCACTCCTTTTTATTGACTTCCCTCCATCTAAGTAAAAAGTATTCCTAAGATCATTTTTCTTCTCTCCGAAAATGCATAGATCGATTTTATCCGAGAGTTCAGTTGACAGTTTGCGAACAGGAACAGATTTAGAAGTCGAATTATTGAAAATTGATACAGTTTTTAGTCTTTCCCTGTCCAAAATCAAAAAAGTAGATTACTAAAGTTTCGCTTAGATGCTCGTTTTAGGTTTCATCCCAACAAAAACTTGATTACTTTATAATTTGTTTGCGATTAGCACTCCAGATGTATTTTTAAGTCGCAATCTGTCCTTCCTGCTGTACGAATTTACACTATTTTCAGTTGTTAATTTATAACTTGTTTTCCTGCATTTATCAATGATATTTTTGATATCTTTGTTAAGTTTGGCTGTCTCAACAAGCTAGTCTTCATGTTTGTGATTGATTGCCAGCATCTGGGATTAATCAACAAATTTATCTTCACTCCAGCAAGAGATCTAGAGTAATTTATCCTGTGCTGTTTATTCCTGATTTTTTATGATATTTATAACCTTTTTTCGGGCTTTTCTTCGACTTTACATATAATTATATTGCAACTGTTAATCATCAAATAGCAATCATGGCTCTGAAGGATCAAATACAACTAGCATTTCATCGAAGACTTGGATTACAGGGTATCGTCTCTTTATCAACGGGAAACCATTACCGAACACTGTTTTTCCAACGAGTCCATTTAACACTTCTCCGATGAAATGTTTGGCCAAATAGGTACTTGTAACTTGAAATTTAGGATCTAAACTTCTATAGGAATCAGCGAATACGCCTGTAGATTGAACTACGACTCTCACACTTTCATCTTCACCATACTATTTAAGATTATTTGTACCAATCTGACCACAATATTGTTATCCATATCCACGGCAAGCACATCCTTGCTTTGATAATTGACAGTACAGGTCAAAGGAATACCTACGTATAAATCGTGGATATCATATCTCAGAATTTTAAGACTTTTAGCAGCTCGTGAAGCATTGTAGTTACATCGAACTATAAAATTATCGTTAGAAGGTAAAAAGTTAGCAGAAGGGACAAAGTTGCCAAGATCACCCATGTAGAACTGGAACCCAGGGACCTCCCAAGAACGATCTAAAGTTATATCGAATAAGCCTTTTGAAATAGCCTCTTTTAACATAGATCGAACAGTACTCATTGTGTAGAGTTATTGAAGACCGCCATATTGATCTTAATCAAAGTCAGCAGGCAATTTGGTGCAATTTTAGGTTGAACTTTCCAATCCGAAGAGAAGTGATACTTCTAGACCTTTAGTCAAATCATTTGAAAGCTCAAAATTTTTAGCGTAGTTAAGTAAGGTCATGTTGAAGTTTCTATAACTATAAGTGATGTTGTTAGAACCAATTAGCTACTCATGATTGAGATGTTAAGCAAGAAGAGGCGCATAATGAGCATTAACATGACTTGTATAAGCCTCTCTTATACGTGTAGGGCCTGCTTCGCCATTCACTAGCTTTGTAAATATATTGATTTCATCTTAAGTAAGTGGAGTACTGTAAAATTCAATATGGAACATGTTTGAGAAAGTGAGGGCTGGAACGAGATCAGGCTTCCATTCAAGATAGCCAGCGATTAAAGTCAAGTTTTTGGTGAAATATGAGGGATCGAAAGTCCCGACTGCTCTGATGTTTCCTGTTTTGTTTTTGTTGCTATATATCACTGTGAAGTTGAAAAAGGTACTTGCAGTGATAACTCCCATGGTTACGTTAGCTCTATACTTGTCAATAAAAGTATCTTTCTGATAATGATCATTATAATAGACTTGTGGCTTGACATTAGTTATTTTGAAGTTAGCCTGAAGCACGCTATCAGTATAATTATTGTCATAAGTTTGAGAATATTGATTGATCTCTTGAAACAGATTTGAAACCATATCTCTTTTGCTGAGAGTAGGGAAGGACATGTAGAATTTACGTTGCGGTTCGTCGCAGATGATGGCACTGACAGCCAGCAACAAGAAAGATAGGATTATTAAGATTTTCATACGATTGTTAATCTATTAATATTATATATCTTCTGACCGTGTTGCACAACAACCAAAATTTAATACCTCTAAATCATAGTTGCCTAAATAATTGAGGCTTAAAGTTTTTATTTGCTTGGGCGATCAACTCAAAAAGAGATACTTTTTGAATTGTTTGAAATGAGATTTTTCAAATATCTATGGAATAAGCTGGTTTTCTATGTGAAATATTGAAGTATGAGTAAATAGTTATCACTTTTCACAACATCTGTACTTTAATAATTAAGAACTTTGAATCTTTACCTTAGTTCCTTTTTCATTGACCTCTGTCATTTCACAATTGTCGATGAACTGCTTTTTCATCGATCTGCAGATCATCTCAAATGTTTTTTCTACATTTTAGCCAGTCTTTGCACTACATTCCATATACTATACTCCATATCTCTATGCAAGCGCCTTTGCTTCCTCTGATGAGACTTATCTTTTATCTGTAAGATCTCTTTTATTACCGACAAGTATAATACAAGTCTTTTGACTGATAGTTTACGACAAATCTTCCATCCATTTTTCTGTATGTTATTATTATTACAAACTGAATAGTAAGAATCTCGGCAGTCCACTCCGAAGACTACTAGCACGCCCTACGAGTTACGATAATAGCTTTTGGTGATGGTTTTGAATTTATCTTGTCCAGCAGTGTCCCAAATTTGAAGTTTGATCTTGATATCATCGATCGGGATGATTTTAAAGACATAGTTGAGCCCGACAGTTGCATAGTGGTTTTAAAAGAACTGGCCTGAGCTGAATCTTAGCATTAGATTGCTCTTACCTACTCCTGAGTCTCCAATTATTATCATTTTCTGTAAAAAATCAAAATGGGTAGCAGAGCTCCTTTGTGATTCGTGTTTAATTTGCATTTATGAAATCAAAAACAGCTTATTATAATAGACTAACTCAATAACTACAAATCTCGACTTCGTGAATTCAAAACACTTTGTTTATAGAACTTTTAGAAAAGTAGCTTGATTAAAATTCTATCATTTCAAAGGCAAATCTCCATCAACTTACTACGAGCCGAATTGTATTCTTTTGCATTCATTTGCAAAATCAACCCTTTTGAATGATTCACTTATTTTAAGTATTCGCCTGCATTTTTGCAGATGGTCTAGAGTATCTCCATAACAACGTGGTCGTGAAGATTTAGCTGTTTGGTGATAATCCCGACAAGATTGGCTCTAAACATGTTGAATATTTTTTTACCAGTGTAGGCTAGATGTATCTAATCTAGTACTTTCATCACTTATTCTCGACCAAACTGCTTTACTGCTGCTGGAGTCATCATTGCCATTTCTTTCAGTTTTTTTTCCTTAGCCATGATCATTTCATGGAGATTTTCTTTAAACTTTTATTATTTGGAAAAGAAAGTTTTCAAACTTAATTTTTGCCTTGCTTATTTCGCTTGTTAGAGTTGGGTCATGATTTCAGCCTATCGCTGCTGTTTTTGGACTACAGCTTGATTATTTTCTTCTATTTTTTCCTCAAAGGGGAATTTATACAATGGTATATAGATGTTGTTTCGACCTGGACCCTCAAAGGCTTTGGATTTGACAAGGTAATTATAAAGTTTTTCCTTAAATGATTTTTTTCTCTCCTAAATTTTGATATTTTGAGGCAGATCTACAAGAATATCCCAATTATTATCTTTATCCTTCTCTCGCTTACAAACATACATATCCTTGTCTATGAAAAGAATTTGTTTGAGGTGGTGCAACTCCATTATTATATGATTCCCTTAAAATAAATTTGAATGTATACTTTTGAAAAACTCACCTCTCCTACGACCACGATGCAACTTCAAATACTGCAGATGTTCATCTAGACATGCCTGCATACGAAAGAGCATATTCTGTTACAGATTGTAGTTTGCAGACTGGTAGGGTTAGATGAGATAACCATATCTTTCACGTATTGATGGGCCTAAAACTGCCTATCTGTTAGTATATTTAACTTAGACTTCTTGTTTGATTTCTTCAGCTGGAGTTTATTAGGAATTGATCTTTTTACGTGCTGTGGATATGGCATTTGAAAGATCATCTTCTTGATTAAGATGTACCATTTTACGAACCGTATCATATAGATCAGTATCTTGGTTGTTAATTGAGGGGCGTTTGCGATAGGAAGTGGAGCATACGTTGGCGTGGTATTGATCATTTTATTTGCTTGAATTAGGTGAGGTAGGTAAAATGTGCACTTCCATCTATTTGATATTAAAAAAATACGCACGCAATTCAAATAC
>Ga0194117_10002291_pt1 | contig 20661 bp, 18 predicted proteins | sample TA2MahsurfametaG_FD_160579 | JGI IMG/M metagenome (GOLD analysis project Ga0194117, IMG submission 160579) | Freshwater microbial communities from Lake Tanganyika, Tanzania - TA2015009 Mahale N1 surface | ecosystem: Environmental > Aquatic > Freshwater > Lake | place: Tanzania: Lake Tanganyika...
CCAGGTTGCCGGTGGAGGCACAGCTCACCGTGGTGAAGCCCAGCTCGCGCGCGCGGGTGAGGGCGACCGACACCACCCGATCTTTAAAGGAGAGCGTCGGCATGTTGACGCCGTCGTTCTTGATGTAAAGGCTCTTGAGCCCCAGGCGTTTGGCCAGGTTGCCCGCCTTGAGCAGGGGGGTGAAGCCGGTGCCCACGTCGATCGGGTCGCCCTCGATCGGCAGAAACTCGCGGTAGCGCCAGATCGAGGCGGGGCCGGCTTCGATCGTGGCGCGGCTGACGCGGTTTTTGATGGCGTCGTAGTCGTAGACGACCTCCAGTGGGCCGAAGCAGACGTCTTCGCAGACGTGCCGGGCACCGGCTTCGTAGGGATGGCCGCATTCCTTGCAGCGCAGCCCGGTGAAGGTGGAGCGGGAGAGGGTGGCAGTCACAGTCACGCCCAGCGATCGAAGGAGGCTAACAGCGCTTTCCGGAGTGGCGATTTAATCCCGATGACGAGAGTCGGGTATTAACGGCCTGTGCCCCTAGCGCGTCTCGGGGCTCGCTGGGCTTGCTGTTGCGCCAGGGCTTCCTACCCTCAGCCGGTGCCCCGATCCCCAATGCTGAGGCGCCCGTCGCCCTCTGCGGTCCGCCTGGTGGCCGCCGTGGTTCTTGGTCTGGCCCTGCTGGCTGGATTCCTCGTGCTGGCGGCGCGCCTGTGGGTGGAGTGGCAATGGTTTGAGCAGTTCGCCAAGGGGGAGGTGCTGCTGCACCGCTGGCTGCTGCAGTTGGCTGCGGCTGCCTTTGGCCTGGTGGTGGGCCTGGCTCTGCAGCGCTGGCTGACGCGGTTTTGGCGTCCTGCGCCGGCTGTGGCCCCGGAGCGGCGCTTCGCCTTGGCTCCCCTCGCCTATGCCGCCAGCCTGCTGTTGCTGGCCCTGGCCCAGTTGGTGCCGCTTGCCTTGCTGTTGCGGCTGGCCGAGCGCCTGATGGTCGACCCCTTCGATCCCCGCCGGTTGCACGGCCTCACCGTGCTCAGTGGCGTGTCGGCGCCGCTGCTGCTCCTGCTGGTGGGCCTGGCGGTGGCCCTGCTGGCTCGCCCCCGCCTGGCCCCCCGCCTGGTCGCGGCGATGGCGTCGCTGGCTGCGGCCACGGCCCTGGGCCGGGCGTGGGGACTGTGGTCGTTGGCCTTGCTCGCGCCAGACAGCGGCCTGCGCGAGCCGATGCTCCAGGCCGACATCGCCTTTGGGCTGGTGCGCTTTCCCGCCCTGGCCCTTGGTCTCACCCTGCTGATCGCCCTGGTGCTCTGCCATCTCGGGGCGGGTCTATGGGGCATCCTGGCGCGCCCGCCCCAGCTCAGCGACGGCCGCTTCCACGGCTTCACCGCCGCCCAGCTGCTGCAGCTGCGCTGGCCCCTGGCCCTGCTGGCCCTGCTGGTGGCCTGCAGCTTCTGGCTGGGGCGCCATCAGCTGTTGCTCAGCGCCGCCGGCAGCGTGCCGGGCGCCGGTTGGTTGGATGTGCACCTGGTGCTGCCCCTGCGCACCCTGGCCGCCGTGGTGGCGGTGCTCACCGCCGCGGCCCTGCTGCTGCCCCTGCCGCGCCGCGGCATCCGGGGGGTCCTGCTGGTTGGGGTGTCGATGGCCCTGCTGCTGGTGCCCTTGCTGGAGGCCGTGCTCACGCCTGTGCTGCAGCTGGTGCTGGTGAAACCCCGAGAGCTGGAGCGGGAAACCCCCTACCTGGCCCGTTCGATCCGGGCCACCCGGGCCGCGTTTCAGCTCGATGACATCAGCACCCGCTTTGTCAAACCGCGACGCCGCCTCACCCGGGCTGATGTGCAGGCGGGTGAGGCCACCCTGCGCAACATCCGGCTCTGGGACAGTCAGCCGTTGCTGTCCACCAATCGTCAGCTGCAACAACTGCGGGTCTATTACCGCTTTTCCGGGGCTGCGGTGGATCGCTACGGCCTCAGCGGCAACCCGGCGCTGGGGCGCCAACTGGTCATCATCACGGCGCGGGAGCTTGATCAGGCCTCCCTGCCTCCTGCAGCACGCACCTGGCTCAACACCCACCTGGTGTTCACCCACGGCTACGGCTTCACCGTTTCACCGGTGAACACCAGCAGCCCTGATGGCCTGCCCGACTATTTCATCAGTGATCTCGGTGCGTCCACGCGGGTGCAGGGCAATAGCCAGCTCGGCATCACCACCGCCGATGTGCAGGCCGGGATTGCGATCGGCCAGCCCAGCCTCTATTTCGGTGCTCTGGTGTCGCCCTACGCCCTCGCCCCCACCCGGGTGCAGGAGTTTGACTATCCCCAGGGCGACGAAAACTTTTACACCCACTACGCCGGCACGGCCGGGGTGCCGATCGGCTCACCCTGGGGGCGCCTCGCCTCGGCGATCTATCTGGGGGAACCGAAGCTGCTGGTGCAGGGAGCGATCACCCCGAAAACCCGGCTCCTGCTGCGCCGCGAGGTGCGTGAGCGGTTGCGCACCCTGGCTCCGTTTGTGCGCTTCGAGGGCGATCCCGTCTTGGTGTCGGTGCAGCTGAAGGATCCCGGTCCCTTCGCCCTCAACCAGCACCAGTTCTGGATGGTGGAGGGCTTCACCACCAGCCGCAGCTATCCCTACAGCGCCGCGGTGCCGGGTGATCCCGATATCCGCTATCTGCGCAACTCGGTGAAGGCGCTGGTGGATGCCTACAACGGCACGGCCGTGCTCTACGTGACGGATCAACGCGACCCGATCATCGCCGGCTGGCAGCGGCTGTTTCCGGGCCTGTTTCAGCCCCTTTCGGCCATGCCGGCGCCGCTGCTGAACCACATCCGCTATCCCCAGCGCCAGTTCGAGCTCCAAACCGCCCAGCTGCTTCGCTATCACGTGACCGATCCGCGGGTGTTTTACAGCGGCGACGACGTTTGGCAGGTGCCCAAGGAGCTCTATGGCCGCAGCCAGATTCCGGTGAAGCCGTATCACGTCAGTGCCCAGCTGGCTCCGGAGTTGCCACCCGAATTCCTGCTGCTGCAGCCCCTTACTCCCCTGGCCCGCCCCAATCTGGCGGCTTGGTTGGCGGCCCGCAGCGACGCGCCCAACTACGGCCAGTTGGTGCTGCTGCGCTTCCCCACCCAGACCCCGATTTTCGGTCCGGAGCAGGTTCAGGCCCTGATCAACCAGAACCCCCGCATCAGCCAGCAGTTTGGCTTGTGGGACCGGGCCGGATCGGAGGTGATCCAGGGCAACTTGCTCGTGGTGCCGGTTGGAGAGGCGCTGTTGTATGTGGAGCCGGTGTATCTCAAGGCCCGCAATGGTGGCCTGCCCACGCTCACCCGCGTGGTGGTGAGCGATGGCAGCCGGGTGGCGATGGAAACCACCCTCGAGAAAGCCATCGAGGCTCTGCTGGATCCCCGCCGTTCCCTGGCCGCCATCACCGATCCTTCCGAAAGCGAGCAGCGTCGGTGATGGCATGAAATCGGTGAAGCCATGAAAAAGGGGGCCCGAAGGCCCCCTGAATGGCATCGGCCTGGATTTGGATCAGGCAGCCACGGCGGTCTTGGGGTCGAGTTCGCCCTTGGCGTACAGACCGGCGTAGTAGTTGATGTCGCGCTGCTTGATCTTGCTGGCGTTGCCGGCGCACCAGAACTGCTGGTAGCGATCCAGGCACACCTGCTTCATGTACTGGCGGGCCGGCTTGTTGAAGTGGCGGGGATCGAAGTTGGCGGGATCCTTGAAGGCCGCTTCGCGCACGGCGGCGGTGAAGGCGAGGCGGTTGTCGGTGTCGATGTTCACTTTGCGCACACCGTTGCGGATGCCCTCCTGGATCTCTTCCACGGGCACGCCGTAGGTCTCGGGGATGGCGCCGCCGAACTTGTTGATCATGTCGAGCCACTCCTGGGGCACCGAGGAGGAGCCGTGCATCACCAGGTGGGTGTTGGGGATGGCCTTGTGGATTTCGGCGATGCGGCTGATGGCCAGCACTTCACCGGTGGGCTTGCGGGTGAACTTGTAGGCGCCGTGGCTGGTGCCGATGGCGATCGCCAGGGCATCCACTTTGGTTTTCGCCACGAAGTCGGCGGCTTCGGCGGGGTCGGTGAGCAGCTGGCTGTGGTCGAGCTTGCCCTCGAAGCCGTGGCCGTCTTCGGCCTCACCCATGCCGGTTTCCAGGGAGCCCAGGCAGCCCAGTTCGCCTTCCACGCTCACGCCGATGGCGTGGGCCACGTCCACCACTTCCTTGGTCACAGCCACGTTGTACTCGTAGCTGGCGGGGGTCTTGGCGTCGGCCATCAGCGAGCCGTCCATCATCACCGAGGTGAAGCCGTTGGCGGCGGCACCGAAACAGGTGGCGGGGCTGTTGCCGTGGTCCTGGTGCATCACCACCGGGATGTCGGGATAGGTTTCCACCGCAGCCAGGATCAGGTGGCGCAGGAAGTTTTCACCGGCGTACTGGCGCGCGCCCCGGGAGGCCTGCAGAATCACCGGAGAGTCGGTTTCGTAGGCCGCCTCCATGATCGACTGCACCTGCTCCAGGTTGTTCACGTTGAAGGCAGGGATGCCATAGCCGTTCTCAGCGGCATGGTCGAGCAGCAGCCGAAGCGGAACGAGCGCCATGGGAAAACCTCTCGGGGTCGGAAGTAGGGACTGGAGGGGAGTCTAGGGGATGCCCTTTTGACCAGAAACGGACCTAGCGGCCTGACTGGTGGGCCCAGTCGCAGCAGCGTTGGCTGCGCACCGCTTCGCCTAGGCCAGGCACCATCGGCCGGCCTTCCCGCACCGCGGCACTCCACCAGCTGTGGATTCGCTCCACGGGGGCAATCCGGCCGTCGGCCCAGGTGCGGGCGAAGCTCCAGCGGGCGTCAGCCTCCACCGGCCGCAGGGGCTCGCCCGCCTGGGACTGCCACAGCCCGAAGCCGTGCACATAGTCGGCCTGGTTGTCGGAGCCGAGTACGGCGGTGCCGTCACGGCCGTAGAGCTCCAGCCAGCATCCCCGTCCCCGGCGGGCCACCGAGGCCAGATTCAACTGGGCCGGCACCCGTTGCCCCTGGGGGGTGTCCAGTTCGAGCTGCACCAGAGCGATGTCTTCGGCATCGACGCTGGCAAGGCGACCGCTGCCATCGGCCAGCGGCCGCTCCCGGATGGCCGTGCTCAGCTGGGCCTGCAGGGAGCAGGTGGGTCCCACCAGCCAGTGCAGGGTGTCGAAGGCATGGGTGCCCAGGGCGCCCAGCACGCCGCCGCCTTCGGCGGCCTGGGAATACCAGCTCCAGGGGCGGGAGGCGTCGGCGCGGCTGCCCATCAGCCAGTCGAATTTCACCAACACCAGCTCCCCCAGGCTGCCGCTCTCCAGCAGGGCGGCCAGCTGCTGAAACAGGGGCACGGCCCGGTATTCAAAGTCGACCGCCACGGTGAGGCCCCGTTGCAGGGCCAGGCGCTGCAGGCTCTCCACCTGCTCGGCGCAGAGGGCCACGGGCTTCTCCAGGAGCAAATGCTTGCCGGCTTCCAAGGCCCGCTGGGCCAGATCAAAGCGGGGTGCCGGGGGGGTGGCGATCACGATGGCCTCCACCGCGGGGTTGGCCAGCAGGGCGTCAAAGTCGCAGTGGCCCGGAAGCTCGGCGCTGTGGCAGGCGGCCTCCAGCCGCTCCGGCCGGGGGTGCCAGAGAGCCACCGGTGTGGTGCCGGGGCAGGCCCGCAGGGCCGGCAGGTGCACCGCCTCGCCAAAGCCCAGGCCGGCAATGGCAACGCCTAGGGGTTTCTTCATGACAGGGCCTCAGGCGCGGCGGCGCACACCTCGCCGATCACGCTGCTGATCAGGGAGTCTCCGGCGGCCGGTTGCCACTCGGCCCCGAACTGGGGCAGGCCGTTGATCGAGGTGTCGCGGAACAGCGCCTGGCCGCAATCGATCTCCATCACGTACAGATCACTCACCGGGCGGGGCTTGTCCTCAGTGGTAGCGGGCTGAAACCGGCTCAGCACCGACACATTGCCGCCGCGGCTGCGCCGCAGGCTGCCGCCGTCCCACCACTGGCGCCCTTCGCTGGTGCTGGCCACTTCGTGCCAGTCGACGGGGCCAGCCAGTGCAGGGCCAGCTGTGCCCACGACCACTGCCACCAACAGCAGCAGGGCTGCGATTCGGGACACCATCGTGGAAATGATCTGTTTCACGCCAGCAACTGTTTCACGCCAGGCTGCTCAAGCGGGCACCGTTTCGCGGCAGCCGTGCATCTTCAGCAGGCTGGCCAAGGTGGCCTTGAAGGTGGTGCGCTCGACGATGGCGTCCACGAAGCCGTGGTCGCGCAGGTATTCGGCGGTCTGGAAGCCCTCGGGGAGTTTTTCGCGCAGGGTCTGCTCGATCACCCGGCGACCGGCGAAGCCGATCAGGGCTTTGGGTTCGGCCAGGATCAGATCGCCCAGCATCGCGAAGCTGGCGGTTACGCCACCGGTGGTGGGGTAAGTGAGCAGGGGCATGTAGAGCAGTTCGGCCTGGCGGTGGCGCTCCAGGGCGCCGGAGATCTTGGCCATCTGCATCAGGCTGAGCATGCCTTCCTGCATGCGGGCCCCCCCCGAAGCGCACACGATCAGCACCGGGTAGCGGCGTGCTGTGGCCGTTTCGATCAGTCGGGTGAGTTTCTCGCCCACCACCGAACCCATTGAGCCGCCCATGAAGCGGAAATCCATCACCCCCAGGGCCAGGGGCAGGCCGCTGGTGCGGCAGAGCCCCGTGATCACCGCGTCCCGTAGGCCGGTGCTCTGCTGGCTGTCGCGGATGCGGTCGGCGTAGCTGCGGCGGTCCTTGAAGGCCAGCGGGTCGGTGGGTGCCAGGGTGGTGTCGAGCGGCTCAAAGCTGCCCGGATCGGCAATCAGGCCGATGCGCTCGGCGCTGTCGATGCGGTTGTGGTGGCCGCATCCCTTGCAGACGCTGGCATTGGCCACCAGATCCTTGCGATACACCACCAGGCCGCATTCCGGGCATTTTCTCCAGAGGCCATCACCCTCCTCCACGTCCTGGTTGACCCGGACGGTTGGTGCATTTTTCTGGCGATCCGCAAACCAGTCGAACAACGACATGCGATCTCAGGGGGGCGGGAGGGGACTGGCGTAGCTCTATTTAAGGCGCTTCACCCCACCAGCCCCAGCAGGGCCAGCCAGACGTCATTGCCCAGGAGCCACACGGCAGCGCCGCCAGCGGCCAGGAAGGGCCCAAACGGAAAGGGCTGGTGCTTGCCAAGCCTGCCACTGAGACGGCCGATGCTGCCCACCACGGCGCCGTTGAACACCGCCAGAATCACCGTGAGCCCCAGGCCGGTGAGCCCGAGCCAGGCTCCAAGGAGGGCCGCCAACTTGGCGTCACCCAGTCCCAGGGCCGGCTTGCCGATCGCCTTCTGGGCCAGGGCGCTGACCGCCTCAAAGCCCACCAGCCCCACACCAGAGGCCACCAGGTGGTGGAACAGCAGCTCGCGGCCCACGCCCGCGTCCTGCTGAAAGCCGATCACCGCCGTGCTGGCTAGGCCCAGCACCAGGCCGATGCGGCAGAGGGGCTCCGGCAGCCAGAGGCGATCGAGGTCGATCAGCACCAGGGGGATCAGCCAGCTGAGCAGCAACCAGCCCGCCCCGACCAGCAGCCAGGGCTGGGGTTGGGGGCCCATGGCGCTAGGTCGGGCCAGCAGCGCCGCCACCCACAGGCCGGCACAGAGCAGTTCCACCAAGGGGTAACGGATCGCGATCGGGGCGCCGCAGTGGCCGCAGCGGGCCCGCAGCAGCAACCAGCTGAGCAGCGGCACGTTTTCGAACCAGCGCAGCCGGCTGCCGCAGTGGGGGCAATGGCTGGGGGGCAGCACGATCGATTCCTGCCGCGGCAGCCGCCAGGCCACCACGTTGAGAAAACTGCCCACGCAGGCCCCGAGCAGGGCTGCCACCAGCGGCAGGATTGGAAGACTGGACAGAAGCGAAGCCGGGGCGCTCAAGCGGATCTCAGGCGAGAGGCGGGGAGGAGGGTTTGCGGGGCAGGCGTAAGCGGGATCCGCCGCTGCGCCCCAGCCGCCCCCGGATCAAATCGATCGGCACAAAGTGTTCATCTGGCAGCAGCACCGGCAGGTCGAACACCAGGCGGCCCTGGTTGCCATGAAGCACCACACCGGCGGGATCTCCCCCCGCAGGGGCGGTGTCGAGAGCTTGAAACAACACCCTCCGCGCCGCCTGAATCACCAGCTGGCTGTTGATCTGATCGAGACGCAGCGCAGGAGCCGCCTTGGCGGAGGCTCCCGGAATCAGAAACGACGGCGTCGAGGTCTGTTGCCGTTCCGCACGGGGTAGCTTCGTGGGTGTGGCGAAGGAAATCGGCCTCACCAGAACGAATTGCAGCTCCAGACTAAAGGCTGCAGATGCAATCAGGCCAACTTCTTCTTCTCTTCGATCATGCGGTGGATGATCGGGGTGAGGATCAACTCCATGGCAAAGCCCATCTTGCCTCCGTTCACCACGATCGAGGTGGGAGTGGACATGAAGGAGCCGTTGATCATGTTGAGCAGGTAAGGGAAGTCGATCCCCCACTTGTCGCGGGCCACCTTGCGGATGTGGATGATGACGAAACTCTCATCCGGGGTGGGGATGGTCTGGATGAAGAAGGGGTTGGAGGTGTCCACGGTGGGCACCCGCTGGAAGTTGATGTCGGTGAGGCTGAACTGCGGGCAGATGTGATTGATGTAATCCGGCATCCGACGCAGGATCGTGTCCACCGTGGCTTCGGCCGAGTAGCCGCGCTCCTGGTTGTCGCGGGCGATCTTCTGGATCCACTCCAGGTTGACGATCGGCACCACGCCGATCAGCAGATCCGCCAGGTTGCGCAGGTTGTAGCCCTCACCCACCACACCGCCGTGCAGGCCCTCGTAGAAGAGCAGGTCGGTGCCGCCGGGAATCGATTCCCACGGGGTGAACTGGCCGGGCTCCAGGTTGGTGCCGAGGCGGGCGTTGTGTTCGGCGGCCTCCTCAACGGAGTGCAGGTAGTAGCGCTTTTCGCCACCGCCGGTTTCGCCATAGCTGCGGAACAGCTCCTCAAGCTTGTCGAACCGGTTGGCATCGGGACCGAAGTGGGAGAAGTTCTCGCCCTTGGCCAAGGCAGCGGCCATGGCTTCTTTCATTGGGCCCCGCTCGTAGCGGTGGTAGCTGTCGCCCTCCACCACCGCCGGGGTGATGCCCTCCCGCTTGAAGATGTATTCGAAGGCGCGCTTGACGGTGCTGGTCCCAGCGCCGGAGGAACCGGTGACAGACACAACCGGGTGACGCTTCGACATGCGCAGGGATCCAAAAACCGTTCGTGAGTTTGGCAGGTCGACGGTCCGGATTCCCCATCCCTGGGGTGAACCGTTGCAGGATCAGCCCTCCAGCGCCGCCAACAGTTGTTCGCCCATGGCGCGGCAGCCCAGTTGGGTGCAGCCCTCGGCCATCAGGTCGCCGGTGCGGTAGCCGGCGGCCAGCACGCGATCCACCGCCGCTTCCAGCGCGGCGGCAGCTGCCTCCTGCTGCAGGCCGATGCGCAGCAACATGGCGGCGCTGAGCACCATGGCCATCGGGTTGGCCTTGTCCTGGCCGGCGATGTCCGGTGCGGAACCGTGGATCGGCTCGAACAGGCCCGGACCGCTGGACCCCAGGGAGGCCGAAGGCAGCATGCCGATCGAGCCGCTGAGCATGGCGGCCTCGTCGCTGAGGATGTCGCCGAAGAGGTTGCTGGTGAGCAGCACGTCGAACTGGCGCGGGTTGCGCACCAGCTGCATGGCGGCGTTGTCGACGTACATGTGGCTGAGCTCCACACCCGGGTAGACGCTCGCCATCGCGTTGACCCGGTCGCGCCAGAGCTGGCTCACATCCAGCACGTTGGCCTTGTCAACGCTGCACAGGCGGCCGCTGCGCTGCTGGGCCAGATCGAAGGCCACCTTGGCGATCCGATCGATTTCGTCGTCGAAGTAGGCCATGGTGTTGAAGGCCCGCACCCGGCCCTCCGCTTCGACCCGCCCCTTCGGGGTGCCGAAATACACCCCTCCGGTGAGCTCCCGCACCACCAGCAGGTCCACCCCCTCGATCACTTCGCGCTTCAGGGTGGAGGCGTCGATCAGGGCGGGCAGGATCTTCACGGGCCGCAGATTGGCGAACAGGCCCAGGCCGGCCCGCAGGGCCAGCAGACCGGTTTCGGGGCGCTGTTCGCGCGGCAGGGCGTCGTATTGGGGAGAGCCGATCGCGGCCAGCAGCACCGCATCCGCCTGGCGGCAGGCCTCCAGGGTGCTGGTGGGCAGGGGCTCGCCTGTGGCGTCGATGGCGGCGCCGCCCATGGGTTGCTCGTTGTAGACGAGACCAAAGCCATGCCGGGCACTCACCGCATCGAGCAGCTGCCGGGCCACTGCGGTGATCTCCGGTCCGATGCCATCGCCGGGGAGCAGGGTGATCCGGTAGCTGGTCGTCATGGTGGTGTGGGGGCGCCGCCGGCGGTGTTCAGGGCTGGCGGCGAGGCTAGGCCTTGGCCGGCTCAGCCCTGGGCGCGTTTCTCCAGTTGGCGCAGGCTCTTGGCCAGCTCGGGAAGCTTGTTGAAGGCGGCCGAGCAGCGCAGCCAGAGGCGGTTGGGGATGGCCGGATAGCCGCTCACCACCTCGCCGGCGGCCACCTCGCCATGCACGCCAGATTTGGAGGAGGCGATCGAGCGGTCGCCCATCACCGCCTTGTTGGCCAGCCCCACCTGGCCCGCCAGAATCACGCCGTTGCCCAGTCGGGCGCCGCCGGCGATGCCCACCTGGGCCGCCAGGGCGCAGCCCTGGCCGGTGACCACGCCGTGGCCGATGTGCACCAGGTTGTCGATTTTGGTGCCGGCGCCGATGCGGGTTTCGCCCACCGAGGGCCGGTCGATGGTGCTGCCGCAGCCCACCTCCACGCTGTCTTCCAGCACCACCAGGCCGGTTTGGGGCATCTTGCGCCAGCCGTTGGCGGTGGGCACAAAGCCGAAGCCCTCGCTGCCGATCACGGCGTTGGAGTGCACCACGCAGCCCCGGCCCAGGCGCGTGCCGGGCTGCAGCACAGCTCCGGCGTGGAGCTCGCAGCCTTCGCCAATCTGCACACCGTCGTAGAGCACCACCCGGGGATGAAGGATGCAGCTGGCGCCGATCTGCGCGTTGGCGCCGATCACCACCTGGGCTCCCACATGGGTGCCCATGCCCACGACGGCGCTGGGATCCACCACGGCGCTGGGGTGGATGCCGGAGGCCGGGCGGCTGCGGGGGTAGAGCGCCTCGAGGGCTTCGGCAAAGGCCAGCCTGGGATCGTTTAGAGCCACCCAGGCCAGACCACGATCCTTGGCCTGCTGCTGGAGCGCCTCGGCCTCCTCGCCCCGGGCTGGTATCAACACGGCGCTGGCCCCCGTGCCGGCCAGGGTGGCCGCCAGGGCGTTGCCGGGTTCCAGGAAGCTCAATTGACCGGAGCCGGCACGGTCGAGGGCTTCGGCCCCCTGCAGCTCGGGGTCGCCGGCCAGGTGGCGCGGGCTGGCATCAGTCACGGCGCTCAGATGGCTGAGCAGGTCGCTGAAGCGCATTCCAAGGGAGCCGGCCAGGCCGGATCGTAGGCCGGGCCTAGGAGCCGGTGAGCACGAGTTGGTCGCGGTGCACCACCTCCACGCCGGCGCGCCCCATCAGTTCCCGCAGCTCCGTGCTGCTGAGGCTGGCCAGGCCTCGGCCCAGCTCCCGGCCATCGCTGGCCAGCAGTCGCACGGCCTCGCGGCGGCCAAAGTCGCCCTCCACCGCCTGCACCCCCACGGCCAGCAGGGAGGCCCCCTGCTGGATCAGGGCCCGTTCGGCGCCCGCATCGAGGTGCAGGCTGCCCTTGGGGAGCAGGGCGTGGGCGAGCCAGCCCTTGCGGTCGGGCAGGGGGCTGGGGCTCGGCTGGAACACGGTGCCGACCCGCTCGCCAGACAGCAGCGCGTCGAGCACGGCCGGGTCACGGCCGTCGGCCAGCCGCACGCGGATGCCGCTGGAGGTGGCGATGCGGGCGGCGGCCAGTTTGGTGGTCATGCCACCGGTGCCCCACTGGCCGCCACCGGTAGCCACGCTGTGCAGGCTGTCCAGCTCCGCCAAGTTGCGCACCTCCTCGATCGGCCGCGCCTCGGCATCGGTGCGGGGATCGCCGGAATAGAGCCGATCCACGTCGGTGAGCAGCACCAGCTCGTCGGCCCCGATCGCCACCGCTACCAGGGCTGACAGGGTGTCGTTATCGCCGAAGCGCAGCTCATCGGTAGCCAGGGTGTCGTTTTCGTTGACCACCGGCACCACCCCCCAGGCCAGCAGCTGCTCGAGGGTGCGGCAGGCGTTCTGGTAGCGGCGCCGGGAAGCCAGATCGCCGCGGGTGAGCAGCACCTGGGCCACGGCCAGGCCCCGCACCGCGAAAGCGTCTTGATACAGCGCCATCAGTCGCCCCTGGCCCACGGCGGCGGCGGCCTGCAGGGCTACCACCTCACTGGGCCTCTGGCCCATCTCCAGGGCGACGCAGCCCAGGCCCACGGCGCCACTGGTGACCAGGGCAATCGCATCGCCACGGCGCTGCTGGCGGCTCAGACTGGTGGCCAAATCGGCGATCACCGCGGCCGTGGGGCGATCACTGCTGCCCCGCAGCAGGCTGGTGCCCACCTTGATCACCCGGCGCATGGCGCTCTGCGCGTGTGCCATCAGCTCAGGGTCGTGCCGACCCAACGGGCCAGGCGCAGCTCAAGCTTCTGCAGCCGATCCCTCTGGCAGGGCTGGCCGAGCGGATCGATCGGCTTCACCAGAACGGTGAACAGTCCGAGCCGGTTGCCAGCGATCACATCGGTGAACAGGCGATCACCAATCAGGGCCACTTCTTGGTGGGGCAGCTGCAGCTCCGCCAGCACCTTGCGCAGGGCGCTGCGGCGTGGTTTTCCCGCGGAGATGGTGTAGGGGAGGTCGAGCTGGGCCGCGACGGCTCCAATTCGTTTGCGGGAGGGGTTGTTGCTGAACAGGTGGATCGGCATGTGCTGCCGCGCCAGTCGCAGCCAGCGCAGGGCGCTGTCCGGCAGCTCGGCCTGGCGGCGGGGCAGCAGGGTGCGGTCGACATCGAGCACCAGGCCCCGGATCGGTTGGTCGAGCAGCTCCTGCAGGGGCAGCTCGGCCAAGGTGCACTCCCGCAGCCAGTTGGGGCGCAGCAACTGACGCAGCATCAGTCGTCGCCCTCCCGCTCCTCCAGCTCAGCCTCGATCCGGGGCTGCACCCGCTCAAACTCCTCGCCTTCCACCAGCACGGCACCGTTGCCATCCATGCGGGCCACCACAAAGAAGGGATCGAGGGGGATATAAAGCCCGTATTCCCGTTCGTCCACCAGGAAGCTCACCAGCAGTTCGTAGGTTTCCGAGTCGTCATCAGCGTCCTCGTCGTCGTCGAGCTCCTCGGGTTCGTCCAGTTCACCGCTCACGGTGAGGGTGACGGCCGAACGCACCAGGGTGAGGTCATGCTCCTGGAGCACCACATCGGCGACAGACAGGATCGGCTCGGTGGCATCGATCGTGTCGATCAGTTCCGGGTCTTCGTCGTCGTCCAGGCGGAACAGGCAGACCGGGGTGTCCACCGGGGTGAGCAGCACGTAGTCGTGACCGTCGAGGGGGATCAGCTGCTCGAGGAAGCAGAGCAGCTGGCGGCCGCGGCTGTCATGCACCAGCACCGTAGGCACATCGGCGGGACTTTCCGAGGGGGTCTGGGAGGGGGGTTCGGGGCTCATGCAGGGGGCGCGTGTCTTCTCAGGATGGAGCAACGCCGGCCATCTCGCCGCCGCGAATGGTCGCCGGCTGCACCGGTTCTGGGCCCTCCTGCAGCCACTGCTCCAGCAGCAGCGCTGCCGCGGCACTGTCGAGGGCGCCGCTCCGATCGCCGTGCAGGCCATGGCGCTCGGCGGCGGCCCAGCTGCTGGTGTGCTCGTTGACCCAGGCCAGGGGCAGCTGCAGCGCGCGGGCCAGCTGATCGCCATAGCGGCGGCAATGCAGGGCCTGGGCGGTCGGTTGGCCGGCTTCATCGAGGGGTAGGCCCACCACCAAGGCGCTGACGCGCCGCAGGCGCACCAGCGCGCTCAGGTGTTCCAGATCCGCGGCAAAGCGCCCCCGGGCCAGGGCCGGCAGGGGCGTGACCGTGAGCCCCAGGGGGTCACAGCCGGCCAGTCCGATGCGCCGGCGGCCCACATCCAGGGCCAGGGTGGAGCAGGGCTGGGGAGGCTGGCGGCGGGCCCGCTGGACTGGCTCACGCACGGGGAAGGGTGGGGGTGAGAGGGGTGGGTGTGAGAGGGGTAGGTGTGGGAAGTGGACGGCGGCGGGGTTGCCACTGGCCGAGGATCGCCTCAAGGCGCTGGGCGGCCCGGGCCGGTGCCTGCAGGCCCTGGCGCCGCCAGACGCTGCGGGCCATCAGCACCCGCTCACCCCGCTCCTGGGCGCCGAGCCCTGCCATCCAGCGCTGCAGGGCTTCGTCGCGCAGATCGCAGCGCAGCCACAGGGGCTCACCAGCCCCCAGCTCGCTCTGTGCCCGCTGCAGCAACAGCTCAGTGGCGGGGCCCACCAAATGGGCCCAGGCGGGATGGACACTCAGTTCGACGTCGTGGCCGCCGCCGGGATGGTCGCCGATCCAGCGCACGGCCGCCACCGCTTGCTCGCGATTGGGATCCACCAACATCCAGCCACGGGCGTGACTCTGGTCGAGCAGGTCTTCGACGCCCCGATCCAGCAGGTGCCGCAACCGGGCCGGGCAGACCGCCTGCTCCAGGTGCCACAGCAGCGGTGCCGAGCGGCGATTCAGGGCGGTGAGCTGCAGGTCGGCAGGCGCTGGCGGGGGGGGCGCTGCGGATGCGCTGGCGGGCTGCTGCCAGCACCAGAGGCGATCGGTGCGCAGGGGCTGGAAGCCCTGCTCGCGCAGCATCGCCAGGCGGGTGTCGTCGAGGGTGGAGGCCGCGGCGATCCAGCTGGCAGCTCCCTTGGCCCGCTGAATCGCGGCGCGCAGCAGGGTGGCGGCCAGCTCCTGGCGGGCGGCGGCGGGGGCCAGGCGCAGGTGCTGCATCTGCCAGCAGCTGCCGCTGCGGTTCAGCCGGCGGCACACGATCAGCCCCAGGGGTGTCTGGCCGTTGAGGGCAACCAGCACCTGGGGCGCCAAGGATGGTCGGGCCAGGAGGGCCTGCAGCAGGCGCTCCGGCAGCCCCAGCAGCAAGGCGCGCTGCAGCAGGGGCTGCAGCGGCAGGAAGGCGGGGTCGCTGAGCAGGGGCAAGTGCCAGCCGGCCAAGGGCTCGAGACGCCAGCTGTCGGGCTCGGGTCGCCCTGGTGGTGCCGGCTGGGCAGAGGGGGGCTGCAGAATCCCGAGCATGGGGCGTGGCGAAGTTGCCGGGCTGAACGGGCGCCGGGGCTGAACCGATTGCTCAACTGTATCGGCGGCGCCCGATGTGCGCCCCACCCCGTGGCGGCTCAGGCCGGCCGCACCAGCACCAGGGGGGTGCGCTCGTTGGCATTGCCGGCCGGATTGGGGCGCAGGGCCCGCTCCAGCAAGGCTTCATCGCAGCCCGGGCTCGAGGCCAGCACCTTGACCCGGCCCAGGTCGTTGACATCCACCACCGCCACCGCCACGCCGAGGGAGCGGGCCATGGCGGCACAGAAGGCGGAGGGCTGGTCGGGGCCGAGCACAATCGTTTGGTCGTAGGGCGGCGTGGTGCCCGTGATGTCGTCGATCAGGCGGGCCTGCTCGCCGGCCAGCCGGTAAAACCAGCCCTTGCTGCCCACCAGCTTGAGCGCCAGGCCCACCAGCCAGGCCCCCAGCACCCGGGCCGGCCCCACCACATCGATCAGGCTCTGCAGGCCGCAGGCGGTGGCCAGGGAGCTGGTGGGGTGGAACACCCGGCAGAGCAGCCGGGCCAAGCCGCTCGGCTGCACGGTGGCCGGGTGGTGGTAGCGGCCCTGCATCACCGCCAGGGGGGTTTCGCCGATGGTGAGCACGTCGCCGGGCTCGATCAGGCCGCCGGCGTAGCGGCGCAGCACCGCCTCCGGATCATCCAGCACCCCCAGCAGGTGGGTGCCCACCGGCAGCACGCGGCAGCGGTCGCCCTCGCGCCAGCGGCCATCTGCGGCGGCCAGGGGTGTGGGCATCTGCAGCGGCACCAGCAAGCCATCGCGGCGCTCGAGCCTGCCGAAGGGGCCGTAGTTGATCCAGAGGATCTCCAGCCAGAGCGTGTCGAGCAGCTGGTCGAGGGGCTGGCCCAGGGTGCCGTTGAGGCTGATCTGGATGCGGGCGCTGGTGCTCTTGCGCCCCTTGACGATGTAGGCGGCCCAGTAGCCATCCGGGCGCGACTCCTCATCCGGATGCAGTGCCACGATCCGACTGGTCACCGTGACGCCGGCCAGATCGCCCCGGCCCAGCAGGGTGGGCCGCAGCGCGATCTCGGGCACCATCACCTCCATGCGGCGGTGGGGGTTGGTGATCGTGATCGTGCCGGTCACCTCCAACCCCGCGGCGGTGCGCTCCACCTGGAAGCCATCGGCCCGCAGCCGCAGCGGCGAGGCCGGGCGCAGCCGGTGGCGCAGCTCCAGCCACACCAGGCAGAGGCCGAGCAGCAGGGCCAGCACCAGCACGATCTTCACCAGGCCAAGAGCGACAAGCGAGGGCGCCAATTGCAACGGGGCAACAATCGCCGGAGCGTAAGTGGGCAGGCGGCTTTAGCTTCGCGCCAGCCCGCATTCGGCCATCGGCATGCGCAAGACCTACGTGCTCGACACCAATGTGCTGTTGCACGATCCGGCGGCGCTGACCCGGTTTGAGGACAACAACATCGTGATCCCGATCGAGGTGGTCGAGGAGATCGACCGCTTCAAGCGCGATCCGGCGGAGAAGGGACGCAACGCCCGCCAGGTGTCGCGGCTGCTCGATGAATTGCGGGCCCAGGGCAACCTGGCCGATGGGGTGGCCAACGGTGATCAGGGCGGCACCCTCAAGGTGGTGTTCTGCCGCAGTGAAACCCTCAGCCAGCTGCCACCGGAGCTCAAGGCCGGCAATGGCGACAACAACATCCTGGCGGTGGCCCTTGAGGAACAACGGCTGCAGGCGGTGATGGGCAGTCAGCCGCCGGTGATCCTGGTGACCAAGGACACCAACCTGCGCATCAAGGCCGATGCGGTGGGCCTGATCGCCCAGGACTACACCAGCGATCGGGTTGATATCGGCGACCTCTACCCCGGCCTGTGTGAGTTGTGGGTGAGTGCCGAGCAGATGGACCGGGTCAAGCTGCCCCCGGGCCTGGAGGTGGAAGGGCTGGCGGTGGAGAGCCCCCTGCAGGCCAATGAGGGGGTGACCCTGATCGACCAGGCCCAACCGGCCCACACCCTGCTGGCTCGCTTCAATGCCGCCACCAGCACCCTGCAGCCGTTGCAGCGGGCACCCAAGGCCAAGCTCGGCCGCATCCAGCCCCGCAACCGGGAGCAGAGCTTTGCCCTGGATCTGCTGCTGGATCCCGAGATTCAGCTGATCACCCTGGTGGGCAAGGCCGGCACCGGCAAAACCCTGCTGGCCCTGGCCGCCGGTCTGCACCAGGTGGCCGATGAGCGGCTCTACGAGCGCCTGCTGGTCACCCGGCCGGTGATCTCCCTGGGCAAGGAGATCGGTTTTCTGCCAGGCGATCTCGAGGAGAAGATGGGCCCGTGGATGCAGCCGATCATCGACAACTTGGAGTATCTGCTCGGCAGCGGTAGCGACGACGAGGGCCGCGGCGCTCCGCGGGCAGCCGGCGCTGGTGCGGGCGGCCGCGGCGGCAGTCACCGGGGGCCGCGCAGCAACTGGACCGACCTCAAGGGCATGGGCCTGCTGGAGGTGGAGGCGATCAGCTACATCCGCGGCCGCTCGATCCCCCGCCAGTTCATGGTGGTGGACGAGGCCCAGAACCTCACGCCCCACGAGGTGAAGACGATCGTGACCCGGGTGGGTGAAGGCACCAAGATCGTGCTCACCGGTGACCCTTACCAGATCGACAACCCCTACGTGGACGCCGAAAGCAACGGCCTCACCTGGCTGGTGGAGCGGTTCAAGGGCCAGGCCCTGGCCGGCCACGTGACCCTGCTGCGGGGTGAGCGCAGCGAGCTGGCCGAGCTGGCCGCGAATCTGCTCTGAGCCTGCTGATTGCCTAGCCGTCGAGACCGGTGCACCGCTCCCAGGGGGTGACTTCGGAGCGGTGCTCATCCCACTGGCGCCGGCGCAGGCGCTCATAGGCGCGGCAGAAGTCTTCGCCCAGGGCCTGGCGCAGGGCGGTGTCGGCGGCAAAGGCTTCCAGCGCTTCCCCGAGGCTGCCGGGTAGACGTCCGCAGCGCTCGCTGCTGAGCGGGTCGGCGTAGTTGTCGTTGTCGTGGCGGGGGCCCGGATCAAGCTGGTGCTCGATGCCGTCGAGGCCCGCCGCCAGGATCGCCGCCTGCAGCAGGTAGGGGTGGGCGGCTCCGTCGGGCAGGCGCAGTTCCAGGCGCTGGCTGTCGGGGATGCGCACCATGTGGGTGCGGTTGTTGCCGCTGTAGCTGATGCCACCCGGACTCCAGGTGGCGCCCGAGCTGGTGGGTGGGGCGGCCAACCGGCGGTAGCTGTTCACCGTGGGGTTGGTGAGGCAGCTGAGCGCAGGGGCGTGGGCCAGCAGGCCGCCCAGGAACTGATAGGCCAGGGTGGAGAGGCCCAGCGCTCCGGCCGGGTCGTGGAACAGATTTCGGCCAGCGTGGGCACTGCCGGCAGCGCCCCACAGCGAGAGGTGGGTGTGGCAGCCGTTGCCGGTGAGGGCGGCGAAGGGTTTGGGCATGAAGCTGGCCCGCAGCCCCTGCTGCTCGGCCAGGGATTTCACCATCACCTTGAAGAAGGCATGGCGATCGGCGGTGGTGAGGGCGTCAGCAAAAGTCCAGTTGACCTCAAACTGACCGTTGGCGTCCTCGTGGTCGGCCTGGTAGGGGCCCCAGCCCAGCGCCTCCATCGCTTCCAGCAACGGCGCGATCAGCGGGTAGCGGCGCATCAAGGCCAGTTGGTCGTAGCAGGGTTTCTCCTGGGTGTCGGCCCCATCGGCGATCCGCTCACCAGAGGGATCGAGCAGGAAGAACTCCGCCTCCACGCCGCTGCGCAGCTCGAAGCCCAGTGCGGCGGCCCGCTCCAGCTGGCGGCGCAGCAGGCGGCGGGGGCACTGCTCCATCGGCTGGCCGTTGAGCTGCAGCTCGGCCGCCACCCAGCCCACCTCCGGCTGCCAGGGCAGGGGCGTGAGGCTGGCGGCCGCCGGGATCGCCATCACATCGCCATCGGCGGGCGAGAGATCCAGCCAGGCGGCAAAGCCAGCGAAGCCGGCCCCGTCCCGGGCCATCCCGGCCACGGCCGAGGCCGGCACGAGCTTGGCCCGCTGGATGCCGAACAGGTCGGTAAAGGAGATCAGCAGGAACCGGAGGTTGAGTTCCTGCACCCGCTGGGCGAGATCAGACATGGGATGGCTGCTGGAGGAGGGTGTCGACGATGCGGCTCAGCTGCCGCTGCTCGGCAGGGCTGCTGTGGGGGTTGCCCGCCCGGTGGCCAAGCTCGGAGCGGATCACGTGCAGCTGCGCGCCGGGGATGGCGTCGGCCTCGGCCGCCAGATCGTCAACCGGGAAATAGAGGTCATGGCTGCCGGCCACCACGGCGGTGTGGGCGGTGATGCGGCCCAGGCTTGCGGCCAGGTCGCCACCGGCGGCCACGTCGTGGGCCAGCCAGGTGTCGAGCATGGCGATCAGGTCACGGGGGTCATGGCGCTGGTAGTGGGGCAGCCACTGGCGCTCCACGTGCTCCTCCACGGGCTCGGAGAGGGAGCGGAAAAAGGGCTGGCTGGCGGCCCAGCTGGCGTAGATCAGGGCGTAGGTGCGCAGCCCCTGCTCCGGCGGCGCGTTGAAGCCGCTGCCGTTCCAGTGGCGATCGGCGGTGAGGGCCTGGCGCAGGCTGAGGCAGAACAGGCGGTTGTGGGGGGAGGTGCGGGCGGTACCGCAGACGCAGCAGATCCGCTCCACCGCCTCCGGATGATCGACGGCCCACTGGTAGGCCTGCTGGGCCCCCATCGACCAGCCATAGATGAGGGGGAGCCGTTCAACGCCGAACACCTCCGCCAGCAGTTGCCGTTGGGCGGCAACGTTGTCGCGGTGGCTCACCACCCAGCCCTGTTCGGCCAGGCCCATGGCGCCGTGGCTGGGGCTGCTGGAGGCGCCGTTGCCGAACTGGCCGGCGATCACGATGCACCAGCGCTGCGGGTCGAGCACCGGCCCGGCTAGCCAGGCCAGGTCCTCGGGCCGGGCGCCGTAGGAGGTGGGCACCAGGATCAGGTTGGAGCGCTCGGCGTTGAGCTCGCCGATCCGCAGGTAGCTGATCTGCGCCTGCGGAAGGGTGCGGCCGCAGGCCAGGGGAAGGTCGCCCAGAGGGTGCTGGGCCCGGTGGGCGACGGCGGTGCCGCTCATGCCGGCAGGGCCAGGAGCGGCAGGTTGCGCAGCAACCGGCGGTGCACCGCCAGGTAGCCCCGATCGCAGTGCGTCAGGTGGGGGGCGATGGCGGTGTGGGCCGCCGGCAGGGCGTGGAAGGGCAGGGAGGGGTAGAGGTGGTGCTCGGCGTGGAACGGCATGTTCCACATCAGCCAGCGCAGCACCGGGTTGGTGAGGGTGGTGCGGGTGTGTC
>Ga0194117_10002306_pt1 | contig 20529 bp, 9 predicted proteins | sample TA2MahsurfametaG_FD_160579 | JGI IMG/M metagenome (GOLD analysis project Ga0194117, IMG submission 160579) | Freshwater microbial communities from Lake Tanganyika, Tanzania - TA2015009 Mahale N1 surface | ecosystem: Environmental > Aquatic > Freshwater > Lake | place: Tanzania: Lake Tanganyika...
ATAAAAATCAGATTTTCTGAGATGTCGCACTTAAAACAAAGAGAACTTTGATCATTAAAAGGGGAATAGTCAAAATGAAAATAAGCTCATGAAGATTACCTCAGTAATTTTGAAAAAAGTGTAAAATAGATAGAGAAAGCATATCAATTATAAACCTGAACATCAAGAGATCGAATTTATTGCTCTCATGTGCAAGAGAAAGAAATATTCAATGTAAATAGGAGAAAATTTTTTTCTCAGAGAAAAACATAGAGGAAATGAGATACAACCCATTATTTATAAAACTTTTACTCCGAATATACTTAATCTGCATCATATCTAGCAATAGAACTAAAGAGTAAGCAACAAAAAGTTGATTAAAAATGTAATTAATGGGTGGAGCGAGGAAATGAAAGAAAATCCCAAAAATATCACTCTTATCAATGACCACTGGAAAGCCAAATCCAATCAAAACAAAAGCAAGAAAAACAAGAAAATCTTTGTGGTCAGAGACACCAAAAGTACCGAAGCTAGAGATGTAAAATAAAATCTGCTATTTTGTAGAAGAGGATCTGTATCAGTCGATAAATAGAAAAAAGGAGACTACAAAAGCAACAATCCATTAACGCGACTCCTCTACTAAAAATATCTTAATACAATTGGAGTCAACAATTATTCCAAGTAGTTACGAAGCAAACATTTATGATTTTATAACATTCAAATTGAAACATAAAAAAAGATCACACAAACTTTAGCTATTGTCTGAGTTCATTAAATTTCTATAAAGTTGCGTATTGACTGTTTTTATAATCTATTTGAACCTTAATGTCACTGTTCTTCTAAAAATGGATGAAGTTTTCGAACTCATCTGCCGATAATTTCAACAGTTTATAGTATTTCCATAAAGAATTCAATGCTTCAATGCTACCTTTTTCCTCAGGTTCTAAAGGTCTGTTTACTTCAGTTAGGCTCACAGTCGTGTTGTGATTTGCTTCCCTTATAATCAAACTAACTATGTTAATAATACCTCTAAAAGTTGCTACAGTGAAGGCATCATTATTGGATAGCTATGTTAGATCTTTATTGATTTCTCTGACTTGATTAAGTTCTGCTTTTTTGAGATAGTTCAGGTATTCTTTCTCATATCTAGCTGAATACTCCTTCATAGTAAGCAGTGTGGTATAATACTTCTTCGACTCTTTAAAATTATCCCAATTCTTAAGTTTAAACCAGTTATTCTGGTCATCTGCCAAATTTCTGATCAATTTTTGTAGATGTTTATATAAAACAATCGTTAACTTATTTTTGTTCTTTTGGTTAACAAGTAGATAGTTGATGTTTCTTGTTAGATAGTATATGAAACGGCAGTAGTGCAGTTGATTTATTAAAATATGGTTATTTCTGGTCTATAAACGAGTATCTATCTGCTTCTATGAAAGGATCGATTTTGCTGAAAGAATGTTGATACTCGAGTTGCTTTTCAGCAACTCTTATCCCATCTAAGTAGTGCTATGTTCAAGAGTGATTTTGTTTGATAGTCTTGACTAAATCTCTTGTTTTTTGTTCTATTTGGTAAGATTGAGCTGTAAAAATTATTCTTTACTCAAACGTTTCTCGGGATCGATTGAGCACAATTTTTCCAAAAGTGACCTCGTAGTTGCATTGATCTTATACTTCTCTCCAAGTGAGTAGGGCAAGGTGTTCATTTTTTTTATAAGTTCCTTTTAATTTTTGCACTCCCAAGGTGTGATGCCTGTTAATAATTCATAAAAAATGACGCCGACTGAAAAAATATCACTTAATGGTGAATAAATATTTTTTACCAATGCCTATAATGGCATATAGAGTGGAGTACCCACATTATACTTCGTTTTGATTTCAGATTCAGAGTAAATTGCGAAACCGAAGTCCGCTATTTTCCAATTCTTTTTATTATTTAAAATATTTGCAGGTTTTAAATCTCTGTGAAGTATACCCTACTTGAGTAGATATTTTGTTCCCTCGATGATTTATGACATGACTTCAACTGCTACACTTTACTGAAGTTTTCCACGACGAGTGAGGTAACTCAACAAATCACCATTAGAACAATATTCAGTGATGATGAAACAATGCGAACTTGTTTTGTAGATCTAAAAACATTTGATAACGTTAGGGTGGTCTAAAGTTTTGAGTATTTGTATCTAATTTTACAACATACGTAGACTCGATTCGCTGTATTTTTTTAACTCAATAATCTTGACTGCGCAATCAGAACTATCTCGAATGCAACGACCTTTGTAGACCTTGCTGCTGTATCCCGCACCTACCTCTAGTGAAATATCGTAAGTATAGGAGCCAATTTTACGTTAAGATTCACATAGAAGTTGGGAAGAGCAAGTCTGTATTTTGTTGGTGGAACCCGCCCACTTCAGGCGATTCTGTTTAGGTGAGTTGACACTAAGATTGGTGGAAAAGTGAACAGCTTCCGGTGAAAAATATCTGTCTCTCATTCAAAATAATAATTAATGCTCATTCAAAATAATAATTAATGAAAGCACATATGCTAGAGTAATTAAAAATTACAAGTCAGTTTTTTGATGAGCGATAGTCAAACACGACTTGCTTTTGAGTGGATAATTTGATTAGAGGTTATTAGTATACACTTAAATGATCATTTATTGAGAGTGTTGCGGATTGAAGCCAGTATATTTTCGATACTATTTATAGTTTTTGTTGTTTTCTCACGCTATAATTTATAGTAATGAGTTATATCGTTTGATTTTGTTTTAGGTTAGACTTTCAACGGCCTGCTTATCTACTATTCGTTCTACTTTGAATCGTATATTATTTTTATTGGTGAGTCGTTTTGCTTTAGTTCTCTATCTTATTATCGTTTTGTTTATCTACCACTTATTTAGTTAACATGTATTTGACTCTATTTTCTTTTAAGAATAAATTCAGGTCTATCAATAGAAATAGAATCTCTGAATTTGGGAAGCGATCTATCAGCCATTAAATGTCTCATCATCAAAGGATCTTGTTTTTTCTAAAAAGATAGATTGCTGTTTCTTTCTTTTAATAAATTTTGCCTCCCCGTATCCAGATTCACCTTGTTGATGATTGATTTTCTGAGGTTTAGAAAACTATCACGATTGTTTTAGTACAAATTATCCTTGCTCTTAAGCGGAGATCTGTGGTGCTGGGTCCGTCGATCCGTAAGTTGATCATTATTGGGTTTGAGCGAGGCGTAAGATGTGAGGAAAGTTCGGTGATCGATTGCATGTTTATTATTTTTATGAGCCGTATACTTGAGTTTAAGACTTTGCAGATAGTCATTATTTGGAGTATTATAAGCTTCTGAAGGGCGCATGTTAGTATTTTTATTATTATAATTTAAAACTGTAAAATTAACTCACTCGCAATATTGATAGATTTGTAATTATACATAGTACTTATACATAGTACTTACTCTAGATATCTGGAAACATTCTTAAACTATCCTTCTACTTCAGAACATCGTTCTTGGTTGATTTGTTGAAAATCTATATAAAAAATATCTTTTCTTTTAAGAGCAAGGAAAAATCAATATAATACGCTCATGGAACATTTGATTGCCAAAACTGGTCTTGGAGTTTCAATTGCACATGTTATCAAAGAACTAGAGCTTGAGAAGGATAAAGATGCAATTAAATCCATGCTCATCTAAATTTTTACTAATAGGTTCGATTAATTCAGAAAAAGACATAGTAGCAAGTTTGCACCCGCCTCCCTCGTAGCCTACTATATTGTATAAAATTAGTATCCTGTCGGAGAAAATGACATTCATCAGTATTTTAGAGCACTTGCTAATTAAGTTAAAATCTCCAATGGTAGCCTCTCTATTGGAACTAAAGAAGAACGCAAAAATTTTACAATCGTTGAGGGATACTCAAGAAACGATAATTCCAAGAAAAAACAACTTTCCAAAGTAGTATCAACTGAAAATAACAGTAAGGAGTGTTTGAAAAATACCACTGTGAACTCGACAGGTAGAAGTTAACCTAAGAAAAGGCCAGCCTCAAATGATTTGAACAAAGAATACTCCAAATCAAAGAAACAGTCTTTCAAGAAAAGACTCATATGAAAGATGTGTAAATATGTATTTATTCAAATAATTATTTATTATTCTACTGGATGTTTTCGAAATAAATTGCGGAAATCTAAGGAGTTTCTTGTTACTCTAATATCTTAGTAAGTAAATTAAATAAGCTAGATCTGTATTAAAAGAGGTAGCACCTCATCCTTGGAAACTTTATTGCTATATATCAGGCGAATCTTGTCTTTTTTTGTTGTTACCCTTCCCTTCCTCGAGTATCTCCTCATCAAAGAAAGATTTCCGTCGTTACTTTTCAAACTCATATTCCATTTTCTGTAATGTATGTTGGCGATGTTCGAAAAGTTGCCTATACTTTTTCTTGATTTGTTTGCGACTTTTGTGTGGAAAATACTCCTCAAGGAGAGTGAAGTCAGACCCAAATCTGACAATAAGCTGATTTTATAGGTATGCATACATCACATAACTGATTTTATTCTTGGGGAGTCCACTTCTTTTGGTACCTACGTCCCTCCGAACTCTAACTAGCCGTATCTCTGCTTTTCTCCCGATTCATCTGGATTTCAGTGATCAACTCTTAGATCTTTTGTAACATTATTAAACTATTATGTTTTCAACGTTGCTAACTCAAATAAAATAGTAAGTTAGAATAGAATTAGCATTTGGCTTAACCTATGCATAATTAAACCAATATTTGTAAATATTTATTAATTAACGCTCATATTTCCATGGAATAAATAGATATTTATTGCTAGAGTTGAGATTGATTACTCCACTTATATAATGAAATCACACCTTCTTTCTTTTCAAGTATTCTTAAGTCACTTTCTCGAACAACTAATCAATCCCTTCTCCTGTCAAAGCTGACGTCTAGTGGTATAAACAGTTATTTTTCTATAAAGCTTTCAAAGAACCCTCCTACTTCGATACCTTACGCTATTACTCCAAATCTTTTTTATTTCCGATAAGACCTACATCTAACATCACTTACATAACAGCATACCCTCCGCTTTCACCTTTTCCTCCAGCTCACCCAGCCAATAGTCGATGCCTTTGAAACTTTATGGGTCAGTGAGATCAAAAACAAGCAAAGCGATCTCTGCATCTCGATAATAGAGTGGCATGATGGATCTGAAACGTTAGTCTCCTGCTGTATCCCATATATTGAGCTGTATCTCCTATCCCGTTTTGGTTTTTATTTTTTTCTCCTGATAGGCTCCAGCAAGTGTAGGTTCATGCACCTTCTTGAAAACTCCCTCTTTGTATCGCATAGTGATGGATGTTTTTCCGACTGCCGCATTACCACAAAGTACTAATTTGACGGCCTTCTTGACTGCATTGGGTTTTTGTAAAATTTTGTTTTTGGTTGGCTAGACTGGTTTTTATTTTTTAGCACAGTCACACATTAAAAATATAAGTTGGGAAATGTCATCTAAAAGTAGAAATATTATCAGATAACTCATTAAAAGAAAGTAAATAGACCAACATCAGCCATTTAAGGAATAATCATAATGAGTGATAGATTATGGTTGAATAGAAAAAAAGAGCTACTGGGGTTCGAACCCAGGACCTTTTGCGTGTAAAGCAAACATGCTAACCAACTACACCATAGCTCTATCTTGAACATTCACAACTCTCGACACATCTCAACTAGGCTCGAATTTTATTTTCATTTCATTCAGAAAACGTCTTCTTAAAAATGATCTAGTTTTCTCTTCATAGATATTAAATTAATAATAGCAGAAACTTTGAATTAAAATATTATTTCTTAATGTTTAAAAACAGATCTTTGGGTGATTGCTCTCTCTCCGACTACTACTTCACAGTCACTCCCTTATCTCTATAGTTCGACAGGTAGCACAAGACACGTTTTCATTTCTTCTTCTAAAAAAGTACAGCTCCCATCATCAAGATCAAGAGATAATCTCGAAGTATTAGTCCCCCGCCGTTCATGTGCAAAAAAATGAAACAGTTAAATTTGCCCCTCCCCATCAGATACAACCTTTTACAATTGCAAGCTAAAAAAGCATGGAGTACGAATGGAGTCTGTATATTTTCAGAGTGGATATCTAAGGAGATAATGAAGAACTCGTTTAGAAACAGAAGATATCGCTTAAAGATGAATGGAATGGATTTAAATAGAAAGGAGGAGCAATTTATGAGTGTAACGTCAAATTTAAGTCCATCCGTTGTAAGCTAAGCTATCTGGTTGTTATCGGTAGTAATAACAAAGAATTGCTCGATAGTACTCAAAAATATTTTGATTAAAGCAAAATTTCAGTAATAACGACCGATGAAAAAATCTCAAAACTGTAGTCTGAATAGTAAAAACCAGATGTCAGTAAGTCGTAAGAAACCCATTTTCGTTAAGAATATACTAAGGTATCCAAATAGTCGAAAAAGTAAAGAGTCTCAATCGATTAATAAATCAAGATAAGTGAGGTACTGCATACGGGCAGGTACAGCTTTGAAAGTGAGATGAACCTGCTTGATTATAAAAATATGGGGTAGTAATTTCTAAGCATGAAGGAAGACGAATTCATCAAACTTTCTAACTCGTAACTTAAAATAGGCTAATAAATCGAATCCAAAATACAGTAAGTAGAGACTCACCCCAACGTATAAAGGATACTCTAACCTGAGTCACCACTAATTCAGAAATTGATCAAAAATCAGCAGCCATCTCTGAAATCGACGCAGTCCGAGGAGAAAAATATAAGGATGACCAGTTCTCAGATATTGAATTCAAAGAAAGAAGATATCTCTCCGAAGAACTACATCGTTCTATTTATCACAATAATCGTTCTGACGGTAGCAGGCGGTTTCTGGTTGCTAGGGAATAGTGGTCCGAAAATACCCTAGAAGGCAAAGAACAGAAGATCGAAGAATCCAAAAAAAGAGGCCAAACAAACACCAGCGAAGAAGACCAGATCAAAATAATGAATACCTATATTTAAAGGATTATTCCTCTAAACTTATACTGGTAATCAAAATATGCATCCTTAACTTTATCAGTTTTATAAAAAACAATAACATAAAACATAACTGCTGATTAACAGACATCCGATTATGGTTGATACCCTTGCGTATTTTTTTTAGAAACTCCTCTATTATAACTATAATGAGCCAATCATACATATATTTACTATTCACCCAAAAACTTAGTTTTAATTTGAATCCAAAGTGATGATGTTAACATTAATAAGGAAGCTTTGCTTTAATGTCTTTTTATATTTTATTACATGAAGTGTACATCTTCCACCCTCGAACTCCACTAACCTCCACCCATCACCAACAACATCCATCGTCGCATCCAATCCCTCGAGGAAGAAGTAGCCTACCTCAACAAAATAATCGAAGTCAAAGACCACGCATTACAGTAAATAGACAAACTGTTCAAGTAGTAGCTCTCACTCTCGAAGGGCAACATCTTCATCTACCAGAACATGAGCGCAGTAATATCCTGTTTCAGTGATTTAAACTTCGATCTAAGCAAAACCACAGCGAAGGTGGATGAACTACGCAACGAGCTCAACTAGCTATCTTTCGATTATCTCAATTATTACGAGGCTGAGGAAAATAAACTAATCAATTGGCATAATTAGTACGTCAGGATTTTGAGGAACGCCGGATGGACTGACTACAAAATGGATAGAGATTTTGCACTCAATCTCGAAAAACATACGCGGCAAAATATTAAACAGGCTTATATATACGAAATACCCACTGAAATATCACGCAAATATGACCAACAAGATGTCTCCACCCAGTTCGATCTATTCGATACACCTCTCCAGACAGAAGATAACGAGATGATGTATGACACCTATACATCTGACATAAGCAGATAGATCAAATCATAGGTCATCTTGAGGCCGACTTAAACACACCTCCGCTCAACCCAAATGCAAACAATCAAGCTACAAGAATTGCCCACTGAAATGGTCTAAATCAGATAAATACCCATCGATTTACTAATGATCCATAAGGTGCCTATGGAGCTGAAGAGAGATGCTGATATTCCAATTGAACTGGAACTCGTAGGAGTAACTGATGGATAAATTGATAATAAGGAAAAATCAGTGGAAATGTTATCAGAAAAAATGGAACAAATAAATCAACCTCCAACACAATAGACCCAAACTACTTTATTAAATCAATAGGTCAAAGCAAAATAAGAAGTGATTCGTTAGATTATTGTTGAGAAGGAAATAGTTATGAAAAAGTACATTGAAGTTCCCGTCATCAAACAATAAACTATCACTCAATACATTCCCCAATACATCCCACAATATGTTCCAATAGTCAAGTAAGTTCCAGTCTAAGTGATGGTTGAAGTTGAGAAGATCGTGTAGAAGTAGATCGAAAAAATAGTGTAAACTATAGTTGAGAAAAAAATATATGTGAAGATACCTGTGATAAAATAAATTCCAGAAGAGATCAACTAAGTCGAAAACATCAAATAAACACCTATCGATCTCAATTAACAAGCATTAGCCAACAACATCAATCTTCCTTAAATCACTTAGAACGATAAACCAGTATTACAAGTAGCAGATCAACACATACCACCATCCTAACAAACAAATACCATCGAACCATCATAACCCATCAACATCAAACAATAAATCGAATACAATTTATCGCAGCAGCCAGAAAATGTGTAAGCGTTGGAAGCAGCTATCGAAATATACTAAGTTCCAGTCGAAGTAATACGTGAGCGTGTTGTTGACCGTTTCATCTAAATTTAAAAGATCACTCACTTCATAGATACTCAATACGTGGAAGTCAAGTAGTTTATTGAGGTTGAAGTCGAAAAGAAGCGTTTCGTGCCCATAATTATAGAGGTACCAGTTTAAGTTACAAACAATCAGTCATAACCTGAACTATTTAATAACTAGGAAGTTAAATATGTTCCCCACTGTTTCAGCCAAGAAGAGATAGAGGAGATGGGGCAGTTGGAACGAAAAATCGATGAGATTTACAAACAACAAGTCATCTTTGAAGTGCCAGTAGAATGCTTCATCGAGAAGTATATTGAAATTTAAAAATAAATTGTAGAGGTATGCTAAGTACCAGTTCTATGCGAAATCCAGACTATCAAATAAGTCGAAAAAAATGTATAGGTATAAAAGCTGATATAGATATAGAAGCTAGTAGAGAAGCTTGTAGAGGTATAAAAGGTTGTGTAGGTTTAGAAATTAGTCTAGGTATAAAAGATAGTATAGGTTTAGAAGTTTGTGGAGGTTTAGAAGATAGTATAGGTTTAAAAAGTAGTGTAGGTTTAGAAGGTAGTATAGATTTAGAAGTTAGTTTAGGTATAGAAAATAGTCTAGGTTTAGAAGCTGGTGTAAATTGAGAAGATCGTATAAGTTATTAAATAAATTGAGAAGATCGTATAAGTTATTAAATAAATTGAGAAGATCGTATAAGTTGAGAAGATAGTATAAGTTGTCAAATAGGTTGAGAAGACCGTATAAGTGATAAAATAGGTATAAAAGATAATACATGTTCCGATACACTAAAAAGTGTAAACAATCGTGTATGTGAATAGATAAAAAATAGTGTAGGTACCAGTTGAAGTGCTAGTCTAAATCATCAAAGAAGTACCTATAGTGATCTAATCCCCTATCTAACTATCAGTCATTCAAATACTCTAGCCAGTAGTTCTCTAAGTTCCCATGGAAATGAATCTCAAACACATCGAATAGATTCCTGAACTGACTGCTCCAATTTAGAAGATAGTTGAAGTTGAAAAAATAATATAGGTCTAAAAGATGCCATAGATTCTAGTGGTGGATCATATTGTATAGGTTGAAAAAATAGTGTACGTTGATAAACCAGTTGAGAAGATCGTTTAAGTTTAAAAAATAGTAGAGAAGATCGTATAAAAAATAGTAGAGGTTGAAAAATATGTACCTTACTTGGTATAGGTCCCAGTTTAATTGAACAACTAACTCATTGAGATCATATAAGTACCCATCGAAATATATCCCAATCCTGAAGTCTACTAAATACCAGTTGAAGTAATACCTCCCATCACTGTTTATGAAATTCCAATCATCATCGACAACCATGTCAACATAACCGAAGTACCAGTCTAGCTCACCATCAACCAACATCAAACCGAATCAAAAGGCAATCACTCCAAAACATCATCCAAAGAAGCACGACTCAAGTTAGACTCGGGAATAGGATAAGCCTAGATCTCACCAGCTTCCAACACTCAGCTTGAGGCTATAGAATAGTTATAGTTCTAGTTTTTGGAACAATCTAAAGAATAGTATATAAATCGCGAAATACAGACAGAGTAGGACCGCTTCATGATGTAGATGGATATGATGAGTAACATCGAAAAATTCGAACCCATGAACAAAATGTAGTCCATCTCATAGGGAGGAGTTCAGAGCATGCTGAAAGTATGGTAGATACCAGTGGAATTGTAACTCGACTACAACATCTAGTAACTGTAGAGAAATATGGAGATTAAGTATCGGGATAAGTACACCCAACTCAACAACAAATACTTGAATGAAATCGGATAGCTACATGTGACGATCGACAACATGCAGAAAATAGTTTTTGAATTAAACCAGCAGAAAATGGAGCTGCAGGAACTCATCCAGCACAAAGCACTCACTGAAGAGAAACTAAAGGAACAACTGAGTTAATATGAGAATAGATGCAATTAATATGAGAATAAATATAGTTAATATGAGAATAAATACTACTAGTATGACCATAGACGTTCAGAATGTGATCATAGATACTGCTAACACGACCATAGATAATGTTAATATGACCATAGATTCTGCTAATTTGACCATAGATACGAAGCTCAGTAGCAGATGATCGATCGACTTACTGAGGAAAATCAGCAGAAGATTAAAATTATAAATGAGCTGAAGAGGAAAAATGAACAATTATCAATAAAATCGCAGGGATTGAATGACCACTCTATCGCTCTATAGCTGCCAGCTTAAATAAACGTAAGAACAAACAAAGACAACCAAGTTATCCAAGCCTAATAGATTGACTTGTTTGCACATCCATAGATCATCGAAATACCAGTCCATATATCACCGCATCACCACATCTCCGAACAGCAAATAATCTAAACACAGCCATAAATAAGCAATTAACACCAGACGAAATCAAATGAAAACACACTGCCAGTCGGAATGAAAGTGCAAACAATTGAACATGCAGCACAAACAGAATCTGTCGCTACCAGCAGCAACAAGTAAAGAGTAGAAACTCCTGAGCGATAGTCACCTGTTTCCTCACAAGAATTAGGGAGGTTGTATAACAACCAAGTCGACATCTACAAACTCTATTAATAGCTATAGTGCGAACACAGGTTCAAAATCGATGACACCATTAGCTATTACAACAATAATTTGGTCTCAGGCATAGAAGTAGGCGCAGACTATTAGAATTTCGTTGACAACTATGTACAACTCTACGAGATTCCAGTCTAAATTATGACATAACCTATCATCTACGAAGTGCCCATAGGAATGAAGTACAACTATGAAGTTGCTGAAGCATCTACAATGACAGATTAGACCAATAATAACTAAAAAGCAGCCAGAAATAACCTGATTTCAAAGATAATAGAAATACTGATTGGCTCGTAGCTCCACAAAAAGCATCCATCTACCTAAAAATGTGCTATAAATCATATATTCGCTCTCACCATCGAAAATCAACAACAATAAGGAGCTAACAAGATAGAAGGAGAGGATGACGAAGTTAAATTATAGCATGAGCACAAGTAGAAAATACCTGAGCTAGTGGTATCCAATATTGAGAACATGCACTAGAGTTCATTCCAGGGATTCAATCCCAACTTTACCATAAATGACAGCTACGAAAAGATAAGAACACCCTCAGAAATAGCCAACATCATCCACAACAAACATTATTCGCCCTCATCTATTCCAACTAATTAAGATATCTCTATCACCGCTAAATAAAACAAAATTACAGAAGGCGAACCAAATCCAAATAACCCAGCTCCACCTATCAGCGCGAGCTAAAAAAAGCCACATCAAAAACTAGAACATGAGTAATCAATCTAAAACATAAGAATTACCAAATAGATGATCGAAGAGGAGAGTGAGTTCTACCATTAAGCAGAATACAATCGTATGCGCCCACCATACCTTGAAATCACCAACTTGAACTACTCAGAATACCCACTTCACAATGATCAGCGTGAGATAATGCTGGCTTAGATGGAGGAACAGAGGAATAAATACAAGCAGATGTATGACTAATCACTCAGCCAAATACAGTAATTATAGATGAATATGACTTAGCTGATCAACAATTTTAAAAATAAAGCTGAGAGACATATGGAAGAGCTCAACTAAAAAGAAATTTAATTGTCTAGTATTAGGAAGGAGAAAGAAAATATTTAGGACTAAGCCTAAAAACTGAAAAGCTAAGTTGCAGAGAAAGTTGCTATTAGTATCAAATTATAGCAAAAAATTGATCATTTAACTGAAGGATGCGTAGTGCTCAAAGATGAAAGCGATAAAATATAAGAAAGACTTAACAGCTAAATCGAAAGGTTGCGAAGAATCGTCCGCTAGAAAAACGACTAAATCGAATAAGCCAAAAAGAACGAAAAGACCAACAGGAGAGCATACGACACATAAATCGCAGAACTAGAAGAAATCATCGCCAACAAAGTAAATTATATCAAAGAACTTGAATATTAGCTGCAGGTCAAAGACGATAAGTTAGAACAGCTGACACAGAGTTATGACGAAGCCAGAAGAAACCTAAGTGCACTTAGACGTAAGCAAGAGATAGATCCCGCATAAATCTACGAACGATAATTCGAGCGAGTGAAGTAGATCTTCTAAGAATAAATACTAATACTAAAGGCATAGATATAACATCTGATCCATTAATATAACATGCTCAAGCAGTCTAACAAAGATCTGAAAGAAGAAATCGCATTCCTGAGCAAGCAAATCTAAGATCTTTAAGAACATGTTCGAGATGCCAGAAATGAGAACTCTGCTCTCAATCATGTAAAAAGCTAAATTTAAATGAACTATAGAGCAGGTTTTAAGTAGTTGCAGTAAATCAAAGAAACGCTGAAAGAAAAATAAGAGTTACTTTAAAGATACCAAAATCCATAACATAATTAATTTCTCATCTACGCTTAGAACAGTCCATTGAAACAACTAGCCGAATCTCGTGATACCAGGATCGAGTATATAACTAGACAGAACAGCCAAATTTCCACTCTATCACAAAACAGTAGTGTTTACGCATAAAATCTGCAGAATTTGATACTCAAGTATGAGAAGATGCTGATCGACGACCAGAAACAGATAGAGGAGTATCAGTAGAAAGTATGCGAGTATTTGAAAGATGCATTGGAAAAAGAACATGAGACTGAAACATTATTCAATAAACTGGTCTAGTATGAATCAATGATCAACAACATTTTAGTCGAAAAAGTAACACTCTAAGTTTAAAATCGAAAATTAGTCAGAAAGATCGAAATTTCAGAACGAAGAGTAGAGATACTAGGCACCAAATTACTGTAGACTGTACAGACACGCCACGATAGTTAATCCTCATCTTTCTAAACATACTACCATTACCCGTGATCGCGTGAAATTTATTTGTTGCTTGAATATATGCCAATTATTACCCATAGATAATCAATTGATTCAATTTACAACTATGATTTGAATAAATAAAACGGACTTTAATAGTCTACGAAATAGTTCAAATATTATGTATATTATATGAGCTTCCTCCCTAATCAAATACTTGCAGGACGCATCCTTGCAATAGCTGGACTTACTCTCTCACCTTTCACTACTTCACTCGGCAATCATTATTCACGTACTCTTTACTTCTCGCAGTTTCTTTTTCTCTTTTCGTTTATCTACAATACAACAACTGAAGTATCCTTTTCGACTCATCTCGATTATAGTTATTTAACTTTTATGCCTTCGTTTACCTCTCCCTCCTGGGGAGATTTCTCGTATGATTTTGGATTTTTAATCTCGCCTGCCATTTGTTGGCTCGGAGGAGCTATACTTCTCTTCTTGCTTGTCAAACTTTTAGCCTGTAAGTTTTAAAATCTCGCATTTTGCAAAGTCTACCCCTTTTACAGAGGATTTTTTTACTGGTTCTTTGTTCCATTAACCTACTTATCAACTTCAAGATTTATCTATGGTATTCAGGCAAACAACTTCGATAAATCTTGGGATTCAACAATCGTAGTGCTAAGCGTATTCCTATTGATAGCTTTAATCGAGCTTATCGCAACAAAATGTATCTAACGTTAATAATAAAACAAATGGCGCAAATGGATATACTTTTTTTGCCACTTAGAAGTCAGTTCAATGGCAGTTATACTTGCAATCTATCAGTACTGCCCCGACGCAAGTGTAACCAAATACCTACTCAATGTCCCTCTTGTCCTCTATGCTACCATCTTCATGTTTGAGTATAAATTCATGTTTCGAGTGGGGCAGAGGATATCGGTGTTTTTACAAGACGCGATCATCATAACACTCTACAATATCTTTGCAATCAGATATAGCTACATCACACAGTATGGACTTGATTTGTTTGGCCTCGCCATAGTGGCAGTGCTATAATTACTCTTCCTCTTCCCTCAATTGATCAAAGCATGCAAGAGAGAACAAAGCGAATCAAACTCCGCCATCTACGCTGAGAATGAACAGCCACGCGAATCCACCAAGAACCACATGGCCAACGGAGAAATTTACATGGCTGACTAATCCTATCAAGGACTAAGGTACAATCCAAATCCATTTACTAATCCACCCAAATTAAGACCTGCCCATTTAACTTGATTTTATAGATTTATTTGTAGTAGTTTATGTACTTAGCGTATTTCAAATAATTTTTTAGAAATGAAAAAAAGCAGAAACAACTAATAAGACTAATAAGACAGATTTATTGAAGTTGTAGAGACTGCACAGTTCGATGGCATCATTTCTGTTCCTTTTAATCGACTATTGAGATATTCACTTGAATCATCATAATTAAAATAATACAGAGAGCAAAAAAAAGCTGAGTAAAAAGAAACAAGTGGAGATTGAATTTGCTATAATAGGAATTATTTATCTACTTTTATATTCGAATCGAATGTATCTGACAAATTAAATTTAATCATTCTCAGCAAAAGAGCAAACTTTAGTTTGTATTGAGAAGTCTCGTCAAATTCATCCATAAAAAAACTCATTTGCATATGTAACTGTAAAGGTAAGTGATTGAAGCGATTCGAATGTAATCAATTGAAAATGTATTTATTTTACATGTTGTCAATAGACTATTATTATGATAAATTATCTGTACTGATATTGCTTAAAAATTTTATAAGAGGATGAAGATTATTAAAAATACCATCGAACGGGTTCATAGTCTTAATTCCACCAGAGCTAGTTTTATCGTACTAATCGCCCACATCTCAGAGATTTTTATCGAAAATAGCAACTGTATCTTAAACTTAAATTTGCCGTTTGAAACCAAGGTAAAATAGGCTTCCATCCTATAACACGAATTTCCTTTCCAACGAATAATTGATAGCTTGAACAAAGCATTGCTTAAAAAGATAAAGAATATTACAAAGATGTATATTTAAATTTTTGCGCCAAAAAAGTCAGATGAAAGGTTCAGAGTCTGATCATAGGAGGCTCTCTTTAAGGTCTCCGCTCAAAAAGAATATGACAAATTTTTTCAAAACTAAAGAAGAGGCTTCTTTCCCCGTAGGCTACAATAACTTTAAGGATATGGTGACAGACAGTCGCATCTTTGTAGATAAAACGCAGTTCATCCAAGACATCATCGACTCGAAGAAAAAAGCCATGGTCATCACCAGACCACGCAGATGGGGTAAGTCTTTAAATATGAGCATGCTTTATTATTTTCTTAATAAAGAAGTGGATAAGAATGGAAAACCTATTGTTCCCCAACCCAATCGTGTCCTCTTTGAAGGGGAAGACTTAAAAGGAAATCTTGAAGACTCAAAATAAGTAATAAAACTCAAATGTCTGGATATTGCAAAACATTAAAAATGGAAAAGTAGATACTCTCAGCACCAGGGTTTCTATCCAGTTATTTTCATGTAATGGAAAGATATTAAGCTAAAGACCTTTCTGTAAGCAAAAAAGTAAATAGGTAAACAGATAAAAAATGTGTTTTAAGAACATTCTTATATTAAAGATGACCCTGAATACTAGTATTATTATAAATATCTTAAGATTGTAAGTAATTAATTAGCAAATGAAGAGTAAATTAAAAACATTTGCATCAACGATACTCTACGAATCTTAAGCAAGCTTTTGTGTGAATTTCATAAAAAGAAAGTCTACATTTTGATCGATGAATACGATGCGCCGTTTAAATTTATGTTAGAATAAGAGTAGATTAAAAAGAAAGAAACCAATTTGCTAGGATGATTACAGGTATTTTTTCCGCTGCACTAAAGAATAAATATATGTAGGTTGAAAAGGGAATTCTAACGGGTATTTTCGATACCCTGTCGAAGAAATTTGGATCAGGGTTTAACAATATTAAAATATATACAATTACAGATGGTGAGTTCGGCTCATCCTATGGATTTTCCAGGGATTAAATTAAGGATCAGCTAATTGAAAAGATGTTCAAACTTACAGATTAAACAAATTATCTAAGATTAAAAAAATAAATATTATTATTATTATGGATCATTTTTGGACACTGTGGCTTAAAAATTTCAAAACTCCTCAATTACTCTCAGCTGCTCATAAAATGTAGAATATCCAATTGAATACTCACGACTATAGAATCCTTTCCGTAAATACTCTCATGTGTTTTTTAGCAAACAAGCCAACCTCTCAGTTAATTTTCTACAATATAGTCGAAATTAGGAAGATTTAATCTGGCAAAGAGAAATGGATTTCATCTTCTGGTTCGAACTTTAAAGTTCAATCCTCGCCTCACTCTGTAAAACAGATTAGGAAAGGAAATACTTCGAAGAAAGTGGTGGATTGGAAGCTCTTGAATCCTAAAGTATTACTACTACACCTTTGTATTGAAGGGTGACTTGAGTCTGTAAAAGATGAGGTCCAGAAGAGAAGAAAAATCATTACAAAAGACTGAAGACGTATATTATTTTTGGCCGTTTGCTACCAGACACATGCATCTGCACCAGGCTTTAAAAGCTCTAGTTTATAGTTAAGCTGAAAATAAATAAAATGTAAAATATAGGGATGAAATAAGATAAATAATTAAAAAGCTTGCTGAATAAAAAGAAAAGATAGTAGGAGGCAATTACCAAAGCTCAGATGTTTTGAGCTAATTCGTAACCTACATATTTAATCTGAGAAAAGATGCGTTGAGAATTTGCCTAGAAAGGTATTAAAAGATAGTAATATAGTTAAATTCAAAATGTCACATAGCCAAAATGAAATACTTCCGAATTTTGTTTGTTATGGAGTTATACTAGACTTTAAAAAACTTTGAATAAGGAAAAAAAAATAGTTTTGAATAGCTCCGAAGTCTACAAAATTCTAAACTAGATAAATTTTGATTAAGAATTACTTACTCAACTTATAAATCACTCTTTCACAATATTATAAAAAGGGACTCTAACTTTTAAAAAGCCTCTAAAATAGCTTAAACAATATCTAAGAAAATAAATCTAAAACCTTGACTATGTACATTTGTTTCTGTTTTAAGTTGATAGTAAATATGTCGAGAAGTTAATGATTCACATTTTTAAAGCTAAGCAACTCACAATTTAAGTAAAGGGATAAACCACAGAAGACTTCAATCTTATCAATAACAACAATTACTAATTCACCTCCTTTTTATCCTTCACCAATGCTGAAAGAACTATAGAAAAGTAGTTGGTACAAGTGATACAATAGAAAGACGAAAAGGAAGTCCTAAAAAAGTACACCTAATACCAGATCAGCTTTTGGAAATACTTCCAAGAAAATTTACCTTAAAGCTAAAAGAATTAAATACTAAAAACAAACAAAAATAAAAAATAGATTTACATTCTCAAAGGCTTGATGTTATAATGGAGAAAAAAGTATCTTTCGGAAAAGCAACTTTGAAGGGCGAGAACGGGAGAATCACCGAAAAATGTCATAGAAAAGACATTGGAAGGAACTTTGTAATAAACGGTGCAGAATGTCTGGTCACATCTCTTTCAATAAGTCTAAAAACAAAAGGATACTCCAAATATGACTTTAGGAGCATCTCCGATTAATAAATTGAAACCGAAAAATGATTCTCAAAGTAATGATTCTCCAAATAATCCATACTTTGATGTGGTGCTGATAAAAAAGAAAGACAAGAAAGTATAGGAAAAGGCAAGTGTCCAGTTAGACACTCTACCTTACAAGGTTATTGCAATCGATGTGACTATTGGATGTAGTTATTAAAAATATACAAAAAAGCTCGATAAACTCATCGAATTTAAGCACTTTTTAGTGCTCAACAACCAAGACTTCTTTCAGAAAATCGACTTTGAAGTGTGGATTGTGCTCCCCTAGCCAATTAAAAACTAATATGAATCGAAACTTACTAAAGGATTTAATCAGAAACAACTATAGTTGGATAGACGCAACTCACAGAAGGAGTCTTCTCCTCCTCTCGTTTTGAAATTCGTTTCATTCAACGAGATTAAAATAGTCAACTCATACAATATTATACTTTAGTTTACTTACAGGACTCTCATGAATGTCGCCAATCAAAAAGCTCAAGATAATCTCTAATAAAAGACACTAAATTTTAAAGAACAAGGGAAAGGCGAAAGCAAAAGCAAAAATCAGAAGAATATAAGCCTAAAGTAATTGAAGTGATTTGAATATAATTAATTTAAAAATTACCAATATACTATTCTCTATCCTTAATTTTTTCATTTAATATTTGTTTCGATTAAAACCTATAATACTAAAACTAAGCCTTGGTGGCGATTATAGAGTCTAATAGTTTTACATTTAACTATTACTGTTTGAAATAGAGGTTTATTCTGATACTTATATTTTCTACTTTCTGGAAGGAGCTTGTAGTTTGATTTTATAGATTTGTATTAGTGTGTATTTAAGAGTTATGAGTGATCAATGTCAGTGAAATTTACATTAGTCTTCGATGGCCTTATATACTTTTTAACTAAGGTTGAAAAACATAAGTGGATGACCTTGGCTCAGCTGCAGATCCACAATATGGTCATAACCTTTAGGATCTATACTGAAGATCTGAGTTAAAAATTTAATCTCAGTCTTTGAAAACTTCTCCTATTTCCCAATCTCCTCTCTCTATTCGAGCATCTATGAATTTTTGTGCCTTTTGGAGGTGCGAGATGTTCTGGGGTAGTAAGTGCACTCCATGCAATATTCGGGATCTACTTATTTCTATAATACTTTTGATAGAGTAGTCGATCTCTAACTATCGAAATGCTCCAATAACAATTTCTGCCAGTATTTTTGGGGGTTTGGTAAACCTCTTGCCATAGATGTAGTCATTTTATCTCGGAATAGTAGAGATAGAGAGTGTATTGTGTATCTGTTTGAAGACAGCTCCTTCCTCCTTTTAAATTTTAAAACCATTGACTATTTCATTTGCTTTTTACTTCCGAAATTTCTGATCCTTTAACAACTCATAGGTTATCACAAAACTTTCATCATCACGCTTCTTTATTGATTTTTTTATCTTCTCGTCGCTTGCTTAGATCGGGATGTTCATCTTCTTCACCTTCTAATAAATTTACTCATCTATCTAGAATTGATCATCTTTCTCGATAGAGAGATAAATCGGCATGTGAGCATAAATTGGGATATGTGAACGCAACCAAGGATGAGCTGCTATCTCGTGAATTCTTATGCGTTTATAGGGATCTACCTGTAACATGCGGGCGATAAGATCTGCTGCCAGTGGATTTAAAGTATGTGGAATGGAATAAATCCCCTCTAAATCTTTATAAAGCTACGTTCGATTTTACGATAAAGTAGAGTCACGGTTTACTCATCAAAAGGAAGCGAGCCTACCAGAAGAGCATATAGAATAACACCACAACTCCATACATCTACAGAGGTACCTTCATACTTACGTTACCCAACAATTTCAGGAGCAGCATAGTTGGGACTACCACAAGCGGTTTTGAGTAACCTCCCATTCTTCATCAAGTTGGAAAGGCCAAAATCCACAATTTTAATCAATTTGTTGCTATCAATCAAAATATTCTCAGGTTTGAGATCCCTATGTGCAATCAAATTGTTATGTGCGTAGGCTACTCCACTGATAATCTGTTTAAAAAAGAACCTAGCATCCTGTTCGGTAATATCGTTGTTTTGGATATAGTCATAGAGTTAACCTCCTTCTGCAAGTTCCATAATGACGAAGATGTCGTTGGTCGTATCCAGCACTTCGTACAATTTGATAATGTTCTCATGATTGATAAATTTCAGTATTTTTTT